>ULVN01104085.1_pt1 | contig 63418 bp, 47 predicted proteins | sample 1959491 | NCBI WGS metagenome assembly ULVN01 (sample SAMEA4835787, study PRJEB28245) | human gut metagenome | biome: gut microbiome; material: fecal sample | place: Denmark | collected 2008 | reverse complement strand
TATAAAATATTAAAGACTATTGTGGTGCGGATATTAGGATGTACGCCTTTTCCCTTATAGAATTCATTGATACACATCAATCTGCTTGACACGTATCAATTAAAATCACATATTTCGCGAATAAAACTACGATTGTTTGCGCACACAGAGAAAAACTCCTACCTTTGCAAACGTAAAACAGAGACCCCAAGTGGTCAAGAGGATAACAAGTCCACAAGAAGATCTCCACAACACGAGACCACGGACAAAGGATAACAAAAGTAGAATTAAAAGTAAAGAAAGGTAAAAAGATTATGAGTATGATGACATTTATCACATTGGTAGCTGTTGCTTTCGTAGGTGCTTCTGCACTGGCTCTGACAATGGACCATATGGTCGAGGGCAAGTAAACAGCCTTATAGATTTGAAATAAAATAGAGAGAATACATAGAAGACCGGGAATGGAGCAATCTGTTTCCGGTCTTTTTTTGTGCGTTGACGGCAATTCTTTATCCCGTTTCTTGTCTATCCCCAATGTTTTTCGTACATTTGTAACCAAAGAAAAATACATATCTGCAACATGAAACAAGTAAAGCCAAAGAAAAACCTCGGTCAGCACTTTCTCACCGACCTTGGCGTGGCACGACGCATCGCTGACACAGTAGACGCCTGCCCGGCTCTGCCCATTCTGGAGATCGGACCGGGCATGGGAGTCCTCACACAGTACTTGGTGAAGAAAAACCGGGAGGTGAAAGCCGTGGAAATCGATTCCGAAAGCGTGGCTTACCTCAACGAACGCTATCCCGAGCTGCGCGACCAGATCATCGGGGAAGACTTCCTACGCATGGATTTGAACAAGATCTTCGGCGGCAAACAGTTTGTGCTTACCGGCAACTATCCCTACGACATCTCTTCCCAAATCTTCTTCAAGATGCTCGACTATAAAGATCTCATCCCCTGCTGCACGGGGATGATTCAGCGCGAGGTGGCTCAGCGCATCGCCTCTGCACCGGGCAACAAAGCTTACGGCATCCTCAGCGTGATGATACAAGCGTGGTACGACGTGGAGTATCTCTTCACCGTCGACGAGGGCGTCTTCAACCCGCCACCAAAGGTCAAGAGTGCCGTGATACGCATGACACGCAACAACGTAAATGATCTCGGTTGCGACGAAGTGCTCTTCAAACGTGTGGTGAAGACGGTTTTCGGCCAACGCCGCAAGATGCTGCGCGTCTCGTTGCGCCAGCTCTTCACACCTCAGACCATGCCCACGCCTGACTTTTTCGCTCAAGACATCATGACCAAGCGGCCCGAACAGCTCTCCGTCCAGCAGTTTGTAGAGCTCACCTCCATGGTTGCAGACAAAGTAAACAGCAGCGCGGTATAAAAGGCAGAGTATATAAAGACACAATAACTATAATAACTTTAGACATAGTAACAGATAGAACATAAAATAGCATAATCTGTTTAATATGTTACTATGTCTAAAAAACTATCTGTTTAATATATTACTATGTCTATTCATCCATCTGTTTAATATGTTACTATGTCTTTATTCCTCTGTTATTATGTCGCGAAAGAAAAAAGTTGGAGAAATAGTTGCATCGTCCAGAAAATCTTTTTAAATTTGTGACTTAGAAAACTAAGCACTAAAAATATGTTAGACGTAAAGCAAACCCTCAATGGCGCCGAGGAAAAAATGAAGAAGGCGTCGAAGTATCTTCAAGAGGAGCTCGCACGCATCCGTGCCGGCCGTGCCAACGCTGCCATTCTCGATGGCGTGCGCGTAAGTTCCTATGGTCAGATGATGCCCCTCAACCAGGTAGCCTCTATCATTATTCCTGACGCTCGCACCATCACCATCCGTCCCTGGGACCGCAAGGCCATCAAGGACATCGAAAAAGGTATCATGGACAGCGATGTCGGCATCACACCGGAAAACAATGGCGAGATGGTCATCCTGCGCATTCCACAGCCCACTGAGGACCGCCGCAAGGAGCTCGTCAAACAGTGCAACAAGATTGGCGAGGGCGTGAAAGTGCAGGTGCGTACCGCACGCGCTGAGGTCAAGGAGAAGTTGAAGAAGGCTATCAAGGACGGACTCTCTGAGGATCAGGAAAAGGACGCTGAAGCCGACTTGCAGAAGATGCACGACAAATATATCAAGGAGATCGACGCCACCCTGGCTGCCAAGCAGAAAGAGGTGATGACCGTTTAATCCATGGCGCATGAGAGGACTTGTCGTAAGAAACACCGGATTTTGGTACACCGTCAAGACCGATGACGGCCAGCTCGTTGACAGCAAAGTAAAAGGTAACTTTCGGCTGAAGGGTATCAGAAGCACCAACCCCGTTGCCGTCGGCGACTGGGTGCATATAGACATCAACCGGGAGGGTACTGCTTTTATCACAGAGATCGAAGACCGAAAGAACTATATCATCCGTAAGTCACAAAACCTGTCGAAGCAAAGCCATATCATCGCGGCTAACCTCGACCAGGCAATGCTTGTCATCACCGTGGCGCACCCACAGACTTCTACGACATTCATCGACCGCTTCCTGGCTTCTGCCGAGGCATACAGCGTGCCGGTGGTACTGGTGTTCAACAAGACCGATCTGCTCACCGACGAAGAGCGTCACTATCAGGACATGATGGTGACGCTCTACGACAACATCGGCTATCCCTGTCACCAGGTGTCGGCACTCACCGGCGATGGCATCGACGGACTGCGCACACTGCTCAGCGGCAAGGTGACACTGCTCAGTGGCAACTCAGGTGTCGGCAAGTCTACCCTTCTCAACTTGCTGATTCCCGGCACTGAAGCCCGTGTAGCCGACATCAGCGAAGCACACGACACAGGCATGCACACCACTACGTTCTCCGAGATGGTGCCATTACCCGACAACAATGGCTATGTTGTCGACACACCGGGCATCAAAGGCTTCGGCACGTTTAACATGGAACCAGAGGAGATCACCAGTTATTTCCCCGAAATCTTCAAGTTCTCACAAGACTGCCGCTTTGCCAACTGCACCCACACCCATGAGCCGGGCTGCGCCGTGATTGAGGCGGTTCGCAACCACTACATCGCCGAGTCGCGCTACGAAAGCTATCTCGGCATGCTCAAGGATAAGGACGAGAGCAAATATCGCGAGGCCTATTAGCCGTATGTCACTGCAACGTCGGTGGAACCTACTATCTATAGTGCCTCCCCGAAAGAAATTCCAATGATCGCTGTCGTTCATTGTAAGAGTTGGTTTTGCTTACCGCTTTTCATGAAAAACTGCCGAAAGCCTAACTTTACCCCCTCTTCGCTTTGTAGATAAAAGGAAAAACACTAACTTTGCTTTGACAAAAGTAAAGGATCGTTTTCATGCAAATCACTATCTCATGGCTACGCGCCAACTTTCAGACGTTCAACCGTCGATACTTCGACGGCGGGCTGCCCGAGCCACGCTACCACATCGGACGGTCGCGTACGCGGCTGGGCTCTCTCTCCTTCAAGCGAAAGCGCACGTGGCGAAAGGTCGTCAACTACGACTACACACTGGGCATGAGCAACTACTACGACCAAAACGAGCACCAGTTCCAAAGCGTGTTGCTCCATGAGATGATCCACTACTCCATCGCATACACGGGTATCCGCGACTCCTCGCCCCACGGCATTGTCTTCCGGGGCATCATGGACCGACTCAACCGCGATGGCTGGGACATACACGTAAGTAGCTCTACCCGCAACCTCGGTAAGTCAGCTCTCCCGGCCCACACTTCCGGAAACCCAAATAAGCAACAGCACTTGGTGCTCGCCATAGAGATGCACGACGGTCACCATTTCCTCTCCGCGGTGAACCCACGCTTCGCCCGAGAGCTCAACAACCGGTTGCGTTCTATCAACGAGGTTAGCCACTTCTGTTGGTTCGTCACCGAAGACCCATGGTTCGACAACATGCCGCGCGTACGCAGTCTGCGGGGACGGCGCGTCGACCCCGCAACCTATCAAGAGAAGACGCAAAACATGACTCCCTTCAGCCTTTAATCAACTTAGCATCCCAGAACCCATGTCCACACCACAGCAAACACTCCCCAACGACAACATCATCGCCACTGCTGACATCCGCCCCACTCCAGAGACAGAGCCAGAATTTATCCTCTATGACGATTTTGCCGACACCTCGCAGCAAATCGACTTCTTCATCCCCAACAGATTCATCGTGGCCTATTGTCAACAAGGGACTCTGTCCGCCACCATCAACCACCAACAGACTACAACCCTCTCCCATGGAGATCTGATGATTGTTCTCCCACGCACTTCCTTAGAAGACTTCAATTATTCCGATGACCTGCAGATGCTGGTACTCAGCCTTTCTCCATCTGTCATCAACGACAGCTTGCTGGCCGACAAAAATCTGTGGCCAACCATCGAGTTCGTTGCCAATCACCCGAAGACTCACCTCACCGACGACGAGAAAGAGGTCGGACAGCAATATTACCAGCTCTACAAGTCCTACTCAAAACGTAAGCCGACAAAATTCCAGCGCAACATTCTGCACACGCTACACAAAAGCATCATCTACGAGATCGCCGACATGCTGCTCAACCGCATGGACACAATCCCTGAGAACGAGCAATACAGCCAGACCGACAACACTTTCAAGAACTTCCTGCAACTGCTGGCTATGAGTAAAGGCAAGGTCAGAAACGTCAGCTACTTCGCCCACGAGTTGTGCATCACCACGAAATACCTCTCACACATCATCAAGGATAAAACGGGGCACTCCGCCAAGCAACTCATCGACGAAACTGTGGCACAAGAGATCCGACGCCAACTCTGCTACACATCAAAGAGTGTCAAAGAAATCGCCAACGACATGGGATTCCCAAGTCTTAGCTTCTTCGGTACCTACACACGCAAGCACCTCAACGCCTCGCCTGCCAATATACGCAAGAAATACAGAGCCGGGAAATAAGTTTCCCGAAGAATCCGGTACCACACAGAAAAGGCAGATATGTTGGACAAACTGACATCTTTCCGCTTCCTATACGGCTATTTTCTGAACGAAGCCCTCCTTTGGCCTGATTTTCGCAATTTTCGGCCACTTTTCTTCAATCTGTTCAGACACTTAACTACTTACACTTTTCTTTCCTCAAGGAACCATAAGGAAAAGGTACTTTGACGATAACCCTTCATCGTCAAGGTACCTTTTTCTTGCTGTCATCTCGGTGATTTCACACGGTCATCTCGGTTATTTAACATGATCATCTCAGCGATTTGTCACTGTCAAACTACCGTTTTCTTCTTCTTTCGTCTGTTTTCTGCGCCTTTCAGCCCTATTTATCCCTTGTTTTTCTTTAGCCGATTCTCTGGAAGCGTCGGCCGAGAAGACAGTCTTTTGTAAAGATTCATGGCCAATCAAGTCTTTTCACCCATTCTTCCAATTGACCAAATAGAGTTTCTCTGTAGCACGTGTAAAGGCCGTATAGAGCCAATGGTAATAGTCAGCGTTGACCATGTCGTCGGTCATATAACCCTGGTCAACATAGACGTGACTCCATTGTCCGCCCTGCGCCTTGTGGCAAGTGACGGCATAAGCAAACTTCACTTGCAGGGCATTGAAGTAAGCATCGTTTTTTACTGCCCGCAGTCGCTCTGGCTTGGTCTTGAGGTCGGCATAGTCCTCCATCACTTGATTGAAGAGCTGTTCGCTCTGATCAAGCGTCAGCGCGGGAGCCTCGGTGAGCAGCGAGTCCATGTTCACCGTCACCTGCATCTCATAGTCATCGTAGTCGGGAAAACGTAGCCACACGTCGGCAAAGCGGAAGCCATAGAGCTCGCGGATATTGCGCACACGCTCCACTACAGCCCTGTCGCCATTGGCGAGAAAGCTCACGGGCAACGGCTGCCCTGGCTCGCCTTTGCTCACACTCTCGCGGATGGCAGCCTGCTCACGCTCGGTCCAGTAGTAGTTGTTGCGTACGATCATCAACAGATCACCCGAGCAGAGCTCGTCCTCACGGTCGAGGATGGTGTTACGAATGCCTTGGTTGTAGATGGCGGCACGCTTGTTCGACCGCGTGACAACGATGGTGTCGTCCATCCCCACTTGGCTGTAGCTTGAGGCAAGAGTCTCCACGAGTTCGTCACCCCTGAGGTTGACAATATCAGCAAAGCCCTCAAAGGTCACAGACGGCAATTGGGTCGTCTCGTCGCGCACGATCATGTCACGCAGCCGCGTGGCATTGAAAAGAATGCCCGACCGCTCTCCTTGGCGGAGCACCTCATCAAGGTCACACTCATAGACCACAAGACCATACCCACGAAGCACGTCGGACGATAGTGCCGGAGCCTCATCCTCGCCCACCGGCGGCAACTGTGCCTTGTCGCCAATGAGCAACAGACGACAGTTGTCGCCACTGTAGACATACTTAATCAAGTCGTCGAGCAACGAACCCGAGCCAAAGGCGGATTCGCCTTGAGAGCCGGAACCGATCATCGACGCCTCGTCGACAACGAAGAGCATACGATGGTTGCGGTTGTCATTGAGGTTGAACTGCCCGTCGAGTCCTTGGTAGACACGCTCACGATAGATGCGACGGTGAATGGTATAGGCCGGCAGACCGCTGCCACGGGAAAACACCTTGGCAGCACGCCCAGTAGGTGCCATGAGCGTGAGCTTCTGTCCCAACCGGTGGAGCGTGCCCACCATGGCAGCTGCCAAAGAGGTTTTGCCCGTTCCCGCCGAACCACGCAGGATCATCACCGACTCGGGCCTGCGGTCTGCTAAAAACTGACCAAACGTCTGCAATGCCGTCAGCTGGCAAACTGTGGGATGGAAGCCAAACTGGCCCACAATCATATCTATAAATTGCGCTATCTTCACTTTTCTCTTTGATGAAACAATAATTCTTCGTATCTTTGCAACTACGAAACCCTTGATGGGCAAAGGTAGCAATAATTATCGAGAAAGATGAACATTCAACATAAAAACACTTACGGGCTCCTTGCCTGCGTCTTCGCCCTGGCTGTACTGTGCGTGTTGAGCGTCAGCTCGCCCATGCGCTTCGAGCATCAACAGCAGATAAGGGAAAAAAACGTCAAGGAACGATTGGTGAAGATACGCACCGCCGAGGAGAAATACCGCTTACACTACGGAGTCTACACGGCTGACTTTGGCAATCTGGTCAAAAGCGGACTGCTTGCCGACTCCCTGCAGTATATTCCCTACTCCGACGGTAAGCGATTCTCCATCGACGCCACTACGACCATCGCAAAAAGTGGACGGCAGATACCGCTCATGGAGTGCAGTGCCGCTTACGACGAATATCTCAAGGGACTCGACAAAAACAATATCGACAATCTCACGCAGGCCGCCAACGAGTCTGGGCGATTCCCCGGACTGAAATTTGGCGACACCACACAACCCAACGACAACGCCGGTAACTGGGAATAAGCTATGCAAGACAACAACAATACCACACCTCAGGGACTCTCGCCCCGTATGACCATTCGTGTGAGCAAGGGCTCTCTCATCTTTGCTATCGCCGATACCGACCATCCCCACAACATCATCTATGAGCCCTACACGGCAAAAAGCGGTGTGTCAATGGCCGCCAACCTGCGCGAAGCCTTCAAGACTGCCGACATCTTGCAAAGGTCTACACATAGGGCACAGGTGCTTGTGGACACACCCGTGGTGATTGTGCCTATAGAGGAATATGACGAGACAAAAAACGACATACTCTATCACCAGGCCATCACGGGCTACGAGGGATACGCCGTGGAGAGCAACATCCTTCCCGACCTCAATGCCGTGGCACTCTTCGCACTGAACAAAGACCTACGGCTCGTCGTGGAGGACCACTACAGTGATGTGCGTTTCATCGCGCTCATGCGCCCCGTATGGACTTACATGCACCGCCGCAGCTTCGTCTCAAGCCGCCGTAAACTCTATGCACACTTCCACGACGGAAAGATGGAGGCGTTCAGCTTTGAGCGAAACAGGTTTGTCTTCGCCAATCAATATCCCATTAAAGAGTGGCAGGATGCTGTCTTTTTTCTCCTCTTCATCTGGAAGCAACTCGCCATGGACCAGCGAGCCGACGAACTCTACCTCGCAGGAGATATTCGCGAAAAGGAAGACCTCACCGCCATGCTGCAAAAATACTTGGCCAAGGTCTCCTTCATCAATCCAAAGGCTGACTTCAACCGGGCCGCCATCACCGACATCAAAGGCATCCCCCTCGACATGGTCACGCTCTATCTCGGATAAGCTCCTCAACATTGTAACGTTCAACAAGGATAGACCTTCGGTATAGTAACGCTCTATCTCCGACTATTGTCCGTCTTGAACCAAAAGCTCCCTTAGGCCCGTCATACAACATTCACCCTGATCACAAAGAAAGCAATGAGAATCATCACAGGCATCTATAAAGGCCGGCACTTCGACGTGCCGCGTACCTTCAAGGCAAGACCCACTACAGACTTTGCCAAGGAAAACATCTTCAACGTACTCGGCGGTTACCTCGACTTCGACGGCATCACCGCTCTCGACCTCTTCGCCGGCACTGGCAGCATCTCGCTGGAGATGCTCTCACGGGGATCCGCCCAGGTCATCAGCGTGGAGGCCGACCGCGACCACGCACGCTTCATCGCTCAGTGCATGAAGAAAATTGGAGCGGACAACAACCTGCTCATCCGTGGCGACGTTTTTCGATTCTTGAAATCCTGTCACCAGCAATTCAATCTTATCTTTGCCGACCCTCCCTACGCACTTGAGCAGCTCACCACCCTGCCCGACCTCATCTTCGAGCACGACCTGCTGGTTCCCGAAGGCATCTTCGTCCTGGAACACGGCAAAGACCACTCTTTTGAGTCGCATCCTCATTTCATCGACCACCGCCACTACGGCAGCGTCAACTTCAGTTTGTTTCGGTAAAGCGGAGCCCTCTTTTTCTGGCCCCGTGTTCCGGCATTGAGCGGAGCCTTTTTTTCTGGCTCCGTGCTCCGGCGTTGTGGTTTTCCTTGTTCTGTTCGTCACGATACATCGTGACGCCATCTCTCCTTGCCCCCCTATAGACAAGCACAAAAAAAGATCGCTGAACAGCTTAGCTATTCAGCGATCTTTTGTTGGGATACCCGGACTCGAACCAGGAAAAACAGGACCAGAATCTGTTGTGTTACCATTACACCATATCCCAATTTTCAATTGCTTTAGAAGCAACACCCTTGCTTCTGTATTGCGAGTGCAAAGGTACGGACTTTTTTTGAATCACCAAAACTTTTGAAGACTTTTTTTATAAAAAATGCATTTTCTCCTCTTTTAACACACCTTCCTATCCTCCAAGTCTCTCTGTATCCCACTTATTCTTCCTAAAAAATATCAAATAAACATCGAAAGGCTACTTTCTTTCGATAATATCCCGTATCTTTGCATTTCGAAGCATATATATATTAATAAGGTATACCAAGTTTAAACTGATACATGACAGAAGCAACAAATCTCGTAAAGTCCATCACAAAGGGCATACAAGAGAAGAAAGGACAGCGCATCGTCATTGCTGACCTCAGCCACATCGACGGTGCCATCGCCAACTACTTTGTCATCTGCCAGGGCAATTCGCCCACACAGGTGGAGGCAATCGCCGAAAGCGTCGGTGACATCTGCCGGAAGGAAACCGGTGAGAAACCTGTTGGCGTCAACGGACTGGGCAATAACCAATGGGTGGCCATTGACTATGTCGACGTGCTCGTGCATATCTTCATGCCGGAAGCCCGAGAGTTCTACGACCTGGAGAATCTCTGGGAAGATGCCAAGCTCACCGAACTGCCCGACGTGGACTAAGCGACAGACAAGACAATCCTAACATACATAACAATTCTACTCCTCAGAAATGGACAGAAACAGCAATCAATTTCCAAGGCACAACAATCAGCCGAAGATGCCACGGTTCAACATGAACTGGATCTACATCATCGTGCTCATTGGCCTTGCCGTGCTCTTCTTCACCGGCGGAGGCGACTCCCTGGCGCAGGCCGCAGGCACAAGCAAGGATGCCAAATACAGTGATTTCAAGACTTACGTGGAGAAAGGCTATGCCCAGCGTATCGTCGTCAACAAAAACGACAACACGCTGAAAATGTACGTCAAGCCTAAGTATATCCAAAACGTATTCCAACAGACTGCACAACAGACTGGCAACGACCCCTACGTCAATGTAGAGTTCGGCTCCGTCGACGAGCTCGACAAGTACTTAGCTGCCGAGCAGGCCAAAGGCAAGTTTGCAAGCTACAGCTACGACAACGCCAAGACGAGCGACATCATGTCGCTGATCATCAACCTCTCGCCGCTGATCATCTTCTTCGTGCTCATGTGGTTCATAGGCCGACGCATGGGCGGCGGCACGGGTGGCACCGGCGGCGTGTTCAGCGTTGGCAAGAGCAAAGCCAAGCTCTATGAGAAAGCCGGTGAGCTCGGAATCACCTTCAAGGACGTTGCCGGACAGGAAGGCGCCAAGCAGGAAGTGCAGGAAATCGTGGAGTTCCTCAAGAATCCAAAGAAATATACCGACTTGGGTGGAAAGATTCCTAAAGGTGCCCTGCTCATCGGACCACCGGGAACAGGTAAGACCTTGCTTGCCAAGGCTGTGGCCGGAGAAGCCGGCGTACCTTTCTTTTCGATGTCAGGTTCCGACTTCGTAGAGATGTTCGTCGGTGTGGGTGCCAGCCGCGTGCGCGACGTGTTCGCCCAAGCCAAGCAGAAAGCACCATGCATCATCTTCATCGATGAGATTGATGCCGTGGGTCGTGCACGCTCGAAAAATCCGGCTATGGGCGGAAACGACGAGCGCGAGAACACGCTCAACGCACTGCTCACCGAAATGGATGGCTTCGGCACCAACTCGGGTGTCATCGTGCTGGCCGCCACCAACCGTGTCGACATGCTCGACAAGGCTTTGCTCCGGGCAGGACGTTTCGACCGTCAGATCCACGTCGATCTGCCTGACATGGCTGAGCGCAAGGCTATTTTCCAAGTGCACCTGAAGCCTCTGAAAACCGACAACAGTCTCGACATCGACTTCCTGGCGCGTCAGACTCCTGGATTCTCCGGTGCTGACATTGCCAACGTGTGCAACGAGGCTGCCCTGATCGCTGCCCGTCACGACAAGAAATACGTCACCAAACAAGACTTCCTCGATGCCGTAGACCGCATCATCGGCGGACTGGAGAAGAAAACAAAGGTGATGACCAAAGAAGAAAAGCGCTCCATCGCAATCCACGAGGCAGGACACGCCACCATCAGTTGTTTCTGCGAGCACGCCAATCCATTGGTCAAGGTGACCATCGTCCCGCGTGGACAGGCTCTCGGTGCCGCCTGGTATCTGCCCGAGGAACGCGTCATCACCACAAAGGAGGAAATGCTCGACGAGATGTGTGCACTGCTTGGAGGTCGCGCCGCCGAAGATCTCTTCACCGGACATATATCCACCGGTGCCATGAACGATCTGGAACGCGCTACAAAGAGTGCCTACGGCATGGTGGCCTATGCGGGCATGAGCGACAAGCTCCCGAACATCTGCTACTACAACAATCAGGAGTATCAGTTCCAACGCCCCTACAGCGAGACCACCGCAAAGATCATGGACGACGAGGTGCTGAAGATGATCAACGAACAGTATGTGCGTGCCAAGAACATCCTTACGCAGCATAAGGAAGGTCATAAGCAACTCGCCGAGCTGCTCTTCTCCAAGGAGGTCATCTATGCCGAGGACGTAGAGAAAATCTTTGGCAAGCGTCCATGGGTGAGCCGTTCTCAGGAGCTCATGGAAGAAAACGACAAGCTTGAGGCTGAAAAGGCTAAGGCTGCTGAGCCAAAACTCGAGGACATGCCCGACGAGGTGAAAAAGGCACAGGCCGAGCACGAAGCTGCCGAGAAGCAGAAGCAAGCTGAAGAGGCTGACGCTCACGCCAACACTGAAAAAAAAGGCGACGCTGAGCAGGCTGACTAATACATTATAAATAAGGTATGGGCGCGCCTCTATGGGTGCGCCCATACGCTATTACACAACTTAAACGACAATACGATGAACGACAAGAAACTCAATCTCATTATCCGCACCATCACAGGGGTGCTCTTTGTCATCGTCATGGTGGCAGGATTTCTCACTCCCACAACAATGGTGGCACTCTTCGCCCTCATAACAGCTCTCGCCCTGTGGGAGTACACCGGACTGGTAAACAACTTCGTACCAGACGTGCAGGTCAACCGCCTCATCTCCACAGTGGCCGGCGTCTATTTCTTCCTCGCCGTAGCCGGATGGCGCACTGGGCTGGTAAGCAACTTCGTGGTGATGGTTCCCTATATCCTCAGCATCGTCTACTTGCTTATCAGCGAACTGTATACAGGCAACAAAAACGCAGTGGCCGACATGGCCTATACCATGTTGGGACAAATGTACATCGCTATGCCGCTGTCGCTGATCAATATTCTGGCTTTCGAAGTCAACGCCGATGCAACGGGCGTGCACTACAACATGCTCCTGCCGCTGTGCGTCTTCATCTTCCTTTGGCTCAACGATTCCGGTGCCTACTGCACAGGTTCGCTGCTTGGAAAGCACAAGCTCTTCCCACGCATCTCACCGGGAAAGACCTGGGAGGGGAGCATCGGTGGCGGTGTCATCGTGATCATCGCAGCCTTCATCATTGGACTGATCGCCAACAACGGACAGGCTCATCAGCTCAACGAGTGGCAATGGGCCGGACTGGGTCTCGTCGTCGTGGTCTTCGGCACATGGGGAGATCTCGTGGAGAGTCTCTTCAAGCGCACCTTGGGCATCAAGGACAGCGGCAAAATCCTGCCGGGACACGGCGGCATGCTCGACCGCTTCGACTCAAGCCTGATGGCTATTCCTGCAGCTGTGATGTATCTCTATACGCTTGTTTCGTTCTAACACTGAACCATGATTGACCGTCAGACAGTAGAGAAAATCAAGGAAGCCGCCAACATCGTTGACGTTGTCTCCGAATTTGTCACGCTCAAACGATCAGGAGCCAACTACAAAGGTCTCTGCCCGTTCCATAACGAAAAGACCCCATCGTTCTATGTCTCACCTGCCCGCGGCACCTGCCACTGCTTTGGATGTGGCAAGGGTGGCAACGCCGTGTCGTTTATCATGGAGCACGAGCAGATGACCTATCCCGAGGCCCTGCGCTGGCTGGCTAACAAATACCACATCGAGATCCACGAAAGAGAGCTCACCAATAAGGAAAAAGAAGAGCAGAGCCAGCGTGAGTCTATGTTCATCGTCAACGAATGGGCAGCAAAATACTTCGAGGACTTGCTCCACAACCATGCCGACGGTGTGGCTATCGGCATGCAGTATTTCCGCAGCCGGGGCTTCCGCGACGATATCATCCGGAAGTTCCAATTGGGCTTCGACATCTCTGACCGACGTGCCCTGTCCCGTGTCGCTCTGCAAAAAGGCTATAAAGAAGAGTATCTGCTCAAAACGGGCATCTGCTACCGCACCGACCGTGGTGAGCTCATCGACCGCTATGCCGGACGCGTAGTCTTCCCATGGATTGGCGTGAGTGGAAAAGTAGTGGGCTTCACGGCCCGCGTACTCGACAGCCGCACAAAAGGCGTCAATCAAAAATATGTCAACTCGCCCGACAGCGACATCTTTCATAAGGACCACGAGCTTTACGGTATCTGGCAGGCCAAGCGAGCCATAGCAAAAGAAGACCGAGTGTTTATGGTTGAGGGGCAGGCCGACGTCATCGCCATGCACCAGTGCGGCATCGAAAACGTGGTGGCTAACTCAGGTACGGCACTCAGCCTGCACCAAATCCACACACTTCACCGCTTCACGTCGAACATCACACTCATCTACGACGGTGACGCCGCCGGCATACACGCTGCTCTGCGAGGCACCGATATGCTCCTCTCTGAAGGCATGAACCTCAAAGTGCTGCTGTTGCCAGACGGACAGGATCCAGACGAGTTCTCACGCTCTCACTCCGCCGCCGACTTCCGGAAATACATCGAAGACCACTCGGCCGACTTCATCCAGTTCAAGACCGACTTGATGCTGCGTGGAGAAACCGACCCGAAGAAACGCGCCGATGCCATCAGCTCCATCGTACAGTCCGTGTCGATGGTGCCCAACCAGATTCTCCGGGACACTTACATCCATGACTGCTCACAGCGCATCGGCATCGGTGAGGCTACGCTCATCAATCAGATGAACAACTTCATCCGTAGCCGTAAAAACGGTACTCCCGGTTCGGCTGTTCCCGGAGACAGCACCGTGTCCGCACAAACTTCCGGCGTACAGCACGCAATGCCCGTTACACCGCAAATACAGGCTACTCAGGTAGAGAGCATGATCATTCAGCTCATCATCAAGCATGGTGAGCACATCATCCTCAACAACGTGGAGGATGATGAGGGTAAGCTCCACTCGCTCACCGTGGCACAGTATATCCACTATAGTCTCACCACCGACAGTCTCTCTTTCCAAAGCGAAGTCTACAACCGCATCCTACAAGAAGCAGCACAGAAAAGTACGGAACCTGGATTCAAGGCTGAGTCTTACTTCCTCCACCACGACAACATCGCCATCGCACAACTTGCCGCCGACATGACAGCCGACAAGTACCATCTCATCGAGAAGGAGGAAGCACCAAAAAACAAAGAAGAACTGGAGCAACGCATGGAGAACGAAACCGACGACCTGCGCAACCAGGCCATGCACCTGATGCTTGACTTCCGCAAAGATTATGTCGAGGCACAACTGAAACAGGTGCAGGCCGAGATCGCGCAAAGCACTAAGGACATCGGCAAACTCAAAGAACTGATGACACGCTACCAACAATTGCAGACCATGCGCAACGCTCTGGCCAAACAGCTCGGCAGCAACATCATCCTTTAACCAATAGCTTCCATTGTCTTTCTTTGGCAATGAGAGAAACTGAGTATGCCTTTGAGTGGTAAGGAACGCTTCTGGGACTTATCAAACGGATAAACACCAAATGACAAAACAGATACAATAGAGGCGAAAAAGCATAATAATTGGCTTTTTCGCCTCTTGCTTTTAGAAAAATGATTATCTTTGCACTTGGTTAACTATATTACAGAGAAAGCATAAAAACGTAACGCTTATGTCAACATTAACTATCGCTATTGTCGTCGTGTTCTGCGTGGGCTATCTGTTCATAGCCTTAGAGAGCGTGACAAAAGTCAACAAAGCTGCCGTAGCCCTGCTGATGTTTGTGGTCTGCTGGACGTTGTTCATGATCGACCCGGGAAGCTATCTTCCGGGATTCAGCGGTCAAGAACTCATCAACAAGGCAGGCACTGCCATCACCGAGCACTTAGGTGACACCTCCACAACACTGTTCTTCCTCATGGGTGCCATGACCATCGTGGAAATCGTGGATCAGAACGGTGGGTTTAACTGGGTGCGTGGCGTGATGAAGAGCAAAGGCAAACGCACACTGCTGTGGCGCATCGCCTTCCTGACGTTCTTCCTCTCTGCTATCCTCGACAACCTCACCACGAGCATCGTAATGATCATGATCCTGCGCAAACTGGTGAAAGAGCACAAGGACCGCATCATCTACGCCTCTCTCGTCATCATCGCCGCCAACTCAGGTGGCGCGTTCTCGCCCATCGGCGACGTGACAACGATCATGCTGTGGAACAAGGGTGTCATCACTGCCTTAGGCGTACTCTCCGAGATCACGATTCCCTCTATTGTGTCGATGGTCATCCCGGCATTCATCCTGCAATATTCTCTCCATGGTGACCTGGACGATATCGACAGTCCCGATGCACCCGTGGAGACAGAAGAACAGGAACTGGGGCACCGCCAGCGTGCTGCCGTGTTCTGCATCGGTGTGGGCGGTCTGATGTTCGTCCCCGTCTTCAAGGGTATCACCGGTCTGCCTCCCTTCGTGGGCATCATGCTCGTGCTGAGTGTACTATGGATTGCCACCGAGTTGTTCTACCGCAACCTTTCCACATCCTACGAGACTCACGGAACAAAGAAGCGGGTGGTCAACCTGCTTCACCGCATCGACATGTCGACCATTCTCTTCTTCCTCGGCATCCTCATGGCCGTGGCCAGCTTGGAGCAGACAGGCGTGCTGACCTCTATCGGCAAAGGCCTCAACGTAGCCTTCGACGGCAACCACTACGCTGTGACGGGCATCATCGGTGTGCTGTCGAGTATTGTTGACAACGTACCCTTGGTGGCCGGTTGCATGGGCATGTATCCTGTGGCACCGACAGGCGACATGGCTGTCGACGGCATCTTCTGGCAGTTGCTTGCCTACTGTGCCGGTGTGGGTGGTTCCATGCTCATCATTGGTTCTGCTGCCGGTGTAGTGGTCATGGGACTGGAGAAGATCACCTTTGGCTGGTATATGAAGCATGTGAGCTGGATAGCTGCCTTAGGCTACTTAGGCGGTATCTTCTGCTATTGGATCATTCGCACATTCATCATGGTCACTCCAGCATAAACAAAGCTCTAAGCTATCATCATCAAAAGAGGGTGTGTCAAAATACAAATCCACAACCTAACAACCTTCAATCTGTAAGTTGAGAGCCCTCTAAAAGCAAAGAATAAGCCATTTCTTGACTCGAAATGAGTTTTGAAATGGCTTTTTCTTATTGGAAAGTTTCAATCTGTAAGATTTTCAAAATGGCATTTGCATTTTGACACACCCTCTTTTGGCTTTCTATCAGTCTTCTTCTTTGCTTCAACTCTTCATCACTGATCAATGAGCATGAAAAAAAGGGTCCACGCCCCAGTCTCCTGGAAGTGAGACTAACGGCAGTGGACCCTAAGTGTATGCAATGATGCAAACGAGAAAACGATGTCGTTAAAGCGGATACTCCTCGAAGGCATAGAGTACTGTCGAGAGATAGCGCTCACCGGTATCAGGCAGCAGTGCCACGATCGTCTTGCCCTTGTTCTCGGGACGCTTGGCGATCTCTGTGGCAGCATAGGCAGCTGCACCGGAAGAGATACCCACGAGCAGTCCCTCCTGCTGGGCCAATTGACGGCCAGCGAGAATGGCAGCGTCGTTGTCTACGTCAAACACCTCGTCGATGACCTTCGGGTCATAGGTCTTAGGCACAAAGCCTGCACCGATGCCCTGAATCTTATGCGGACCAGGCTTGCCGCCATTGAGCACCGGCGAAGTTGTCGGCTCCACGGCGATGATCTTCACGTTGGGGTTTTTCTCCTTCAGTCTGCGACCGATGCCGGAAATGGTACCGCCGGTACCTACACCAGCCACGAAGATGTCGACCTTACCGTCGGTGTCATCCCAGATCTCCACGCCCGTAGTCTCATAGTGCTTCTGTGGGTTGGCGGGGTTCTCAAACTGTTCAAGGATGACCGAGCCGGGAATAGAGTCACGCAGTTCCTCTGCAGCTTTGATAGCGCCCGGCATTCCGTCCTTGCCACTGGTGAGCTTCACCTGTGCACCATATGCCTTCACCAGGTTGCGGCGCTCTATACTCATCGTCTCAGGCATGGTAAGGATGAGTTTGTAGCCCTTCACGGCTGACACCAAAGCCAAACCTACACCCGTGTTGCCACTGGTCGGCTCGATGATGGTGGCACCCGGCTTGAGCTTGCCGTCGCGCTCAGCGGCCTCGATCATTGCCAATGCAATGCGATCCTTTACGCTGCCGCCGGGATTAAAGAACTCTACCTTGGCCAGCACTGGAGTCTCCAAGCCACGCTGAGTCGAGTACTTATTGAGTTCTACCAAAGGTGTATGACCAATCAGGTCTGTGATCTGCTTATATATTCTTGCCATAATGTGTTTCTTTTTAATGATTTCTAATTCTTCAATTCTCTAATTCTTGATAAACGACGATCGCTCCTTGACCTTATTTCTCGTTCTTCACGGCTTCAAAGGCCTGATCAAGATCAGCGATGAGATCCTCATAGTGCTCTGTGCCGATGCTCAGACGGATGGTGCCGTCGAAGATGCCCTGCTCGGAAGCCTCCTCCTCGCTCAACTCGGAGTGTGTGGTACTCTTGGGATGTACGACCAGCGACTTCACGTCGGCCACGTTGGCCAAGTCTGAGAAGATCTTCAAATGGTCGATGAAGTCCCAAGCCTTCTGCTGACTGCCATCAATCTCAAAGGTGAAGATACTTCCGGCACCATTGGGGAAATAGCGCTCGTAGAGGTCGTGGTTGGGGTGGTCGGGAAGCGACGGGTGGTTGATCTTCTTCACCTGTGGCTGTGTCTTAAGATAGTCGACGACCTTCAGCGTGTTGAAGACGTGGCGCTCTACACGCAGCGACAGAGTCTCCAAACCTTGCAACAATACCCAAGCGTTGAACGGGGAGATGCAGGCACCCTCGTCACGAAGCAGCAAAGCACGCACACGAGTCACGAAAGGAGCAGGCAGCTTGCCGAAGACAAGGCCGTGATAAGAAGCATCGGGCTTTGTGAAACCGGGGAATTTGTCGTTCTGGAAATAGTCAAACTTACCACCGTCGACGATGACTCCGCCCAATGATGAGCCGTGACCACCAATGAACTTAGTGGCGGAGTGTACCACGATGTCGGCTCCGTGCTCGATAGGACGAATCAGATAAGGAGTGCCGAAAGTGTTGTCGATCACCAAGGGGATACCATGCTTATGGGCAATGGCTGCAGAGCGCTCAATGTCGCTGATGTTGGAGTTCGGATTACCAAGGGTCTCAATATATACGAGTTTGGTGTTAGGCTTAATGGCCGCCTCCAATGCATCGTAATCGTCTGGGTTGACAAATGTTGTATCAATGCCATACTTGCTCAGCGTGTGCTTCAGCAGGTTATAGGTTCCGCCGTAGATGGTATCTGTTGCCACCACATGGTCACCAGCGTATGCCAAGTTGGTGATGGCGTAAGTTACAGCTGCTGCACCCGAGGCAACGGCCAGGCCGCCTACACCGCCTTCCAGTGCGGCAACGCGATCCTCAAAAACTCCCTGAGTGGTGTTGGTCAGACGGCCATAGATGTTTCCTGCATCCTTCAGGTGGAAACGATCACTGGCGTGCTGCGCGTTGTGGAACACATAAGAGGTGGTCTGGTAGATAGGTACGGCACGCGCGTCGGTTGCGGGGTCGGCCTGCTCTTGGCCTACGTGGAGTTGCAGTGTCTCGAAATGAAGCTTTTTCTCGTTGCTCATAGTCATTTACTTTTTATGCTTCCCTCAACACTTATATAATATATAAGATGTTGCGTTCGGCGGTTCTACATCTATTTTTTTTTCACGATGCAAAGGTACGACGAATTTTCCATCATTGGAATCGCATATTCACGTCATATCACATACCACAAACGTGGTACAACACCTTTACGGCACCATGACCACAACTTGGTAACAGTATTACCACACCTTGGTAACGCCATTACCAATGCATGGTAACACCATTACCAAAGCGTGGTAATCTCTTGTAAAAAGTTAACAGACGTAAACAAAATGCGACTTTATCAAATATAAAAGTTAAAAATGTAGCACGGATAAGCATTTTATCTATTAAATATTTGGTCGTTTCAAACAAATCATAGTATCTTTGCAGTGTACTATTAAAGTAATACACTAATACAGCTAACAATTAAACGTAAGAACAATATGATTGATGTAAGAGACCTCTGTTTTCACTATCAGGGCAGCAAACACCAAGTGTTCAGCCACTTCGCCTTGCAGTTGCAACCCGGAAGCGTCTACGGACTGCTGGGCAAAAACGGCACCGGCAAGTCCACACTACTCTATCTCATCAGTGGACTGCTCCGACCCGACAGTGGCACGGTGATGGTCAACGGCATGGAAAGCCGGTTGCGCCTTCCCGAAATGCTGCAGGAAGTATTCATCGTACCTGAGGAATATGCCATGCCCGACATGAGCTTCGAAGCCTTTGCCGACATGATGCGCGCCTTCTATCCTCATTTCAGCGATGACCTGCTGGCCAAATGCCTCGCCGACTTCGAGATGCCGGCACGTCCCAACCTCAAGGAGCTGTCCATGGGACAAAAGAAAAAGGTGTATATGAGCTTCGCCATTGCCACGGGCACCCGCCTGCTGATGATGGACGAGCCGACCAACGGCCTCGACATCCCGTCGAAAGCGCTCTTCCGCAAAGTGGTGGCCAACTACATGGAGGACGACCGCACGCTCATCATCTCCACCCATCAGGTACACGACATCGAGAGTCTGCTCGACCACGTGGTCATCATCAACCAAAGCCGCGTGCTGCTCAACAGCTCCATCGCCGACATCTCTCGTCGCTATGCCTTCCGCTACCTCTCGCCGCAGGAGATGGACGACCGTGTACTCTACGCAGAGCCGAGCCTGCAAGGCAACGCCGTCATCATGCCACGAGACGGAGGAGAGGAGACGCAAGTAGACTTGGAGCTGCTCTTCAACGCCACGATCAGCGGCAAAATCAGTAACCAGTAGTTTCGCTACACCTTATTTATATATAAGGCTCCAGACGTTTACTCCTTATTTTATATATTACACGATATACATCTCACAGATATAGTATCACACTATGAACAAGAATAGATTTCTGCAAGTGCTCCGTTGGGAGCTGCTGCTCAGCAAGCGTCAGATAGCTACTATGGCCCTGACTTTCTTCGGACTGGTTGTCATCCCACAGATCCTCACGCTCGTCTTCAAGTCGTCGTCGAGCAGTGCCTACACCATGGGCATCCTCTGTTCCGTAGCTCTGTCCGCCTATCTGCTTTGCAGCGGTGCGCTCATCTTCTCCAGCTTCCGCAGCCGCCAACAACGCATCAACAACTTCATGCTCCCTGCCTCCAACAAAGAGAAGTTCATCGCCCGCTACCTCGTACTCGTGGTTGCCATGCCCATAGCCGCCATCGCGGGCTTCTTTGCCGGCGACGTGCTGCAATATCTCATGAGCTTGATGATCAACAGCGACGCGGCACAGTGGGCTACCAGCGCACTCACGGAAGGCCTCAACAATAGTGGCATCTTCCATTTTTATACCAATCTCAATGGCGACCCATCCCCTGTTGAAGGCTTCCTCGTGATTCTCTTAGGAACCATCACGCAGCACGCCTGCTTCCTGCTTTTCGGCAGCATCTACCACAAGCATCCACTCGTGATGGCTGTCCTTACGTGGATGGCGCTCGGCATCGCGCTCCTCATGCTTGGTGCTTTGACAGCGAACCTTCTCTCTGAATTCCTCAACAGTGGCTACACGATCATTCTTTACGATGCATGGTGGAAAGCCCTCTACTTCGTAGTCAGCATCGCGTTCATCATCTTCTGCTACTGGTTCGCCTTCCGCCGCTACACCCGTCTGCAAGTCATCAACAACCAATGGATCAACAAATAAAAGGCAACCATTTCGTTTTGTAAGACGATGCTCAGCAACATCTTTCAATCATTAAAAAAGTATCACCATGAAAAAGTTAGCATTTATGTTTATCGCCCTTGTGGCCATTCTTTCTGTTTCCGCTTGCCGTATCGAGAAAGTTAACAACAGTGATGAGCCCACGAAGTCCTATACCCTCAACCTCCGCGACTTCCAAAGCATCAAGAACTACACAAGCTGTGATATTCACTTTACGCAGTCCAACACCTACAAGGTTGTGTTGAAAGCCACTCCGCGTTGGTACGCCACCCATACCATCACCTCCAGCCATGGAGAGCTCGTCATCACACAGAAGGAAGAACGTAAGCAGAAAGGCATCACCGTACTGCACATCAACTCTTCCTACGACGATGCCGAGCTGTGGATCAGCGCACTCTCACTGTCCGACGTCTCCACAGCGGGAAGCGGCGACTTCTATGCCGAGACCGACATCACTGGGCAGAACCTGACGCTGTCCATCGCGGGGAGCGGCGACAGCCACCTGAAGAACGTCACGCTCTCTGATAACCTCACCTACTACGTAGCCGGAAGCGGCGACATCGAGACCGGCACGCTCCAAGCCAGCAACGCCTCGTTCAGCATCAGCGGCAGTGGCGACATCAAGAGTAAGCTCGCTAAGGTAAAGACGACCAAGCTCACCATCGCCGGCAGTGGCGACGGCAGCCTCGACTTCGACCACTGCGGCCATGCAGACATCAGCATCTCGGGAAGCGGCGACATCGACCTCTCCGGAACACTGCAGTCGCTCGAAAAGAGCGTATCGGGAAGCGGTGACATCGACACCGACAGACTGCAAATTGGCAAATAGCCTCACCTTTCATAACACTCACGTATATGGCATTCAACAATGATAAAGCCATCTATCTGCAAATAGCCGACCGCCTAAGCGACGAGATCCTCGCGGGCGTCTACAAAGCTTTCGACCGCATACCCAGCGTGCGCGAATATGCCGCCACGCTCGGCGTCAATGCCAACACGGCGGTCAAAGCCTACGACCAGCTCGCTCAGGAAGGGATTATCTTCAACAAGCGCGGCCTCGGCTATTTCGTAGCGGAAGATGCGCAGCGACATATCAAGCAGACACGACGCCAGACGTTTCTCAAGACCGTCCTCCCCGAGTTTGCCCGCCAAATGAAGCTCCTCGACATCTCTTGGGAAGAGCTCAAGGAAGCGGTAGCCTCTGTTCAGTAAGACGCTGCTTTGCAGCGTCCCACCAAAAACAATAGCAAAACAATGAAAAACTATATCAAAGGCAAGCAGGCGCTTGCCATCACTCTCCTTTCGTTCTCCCCTATCGCCGCTCTGGCTCAGGCTCCGGTCAACACCGCCGACAGCCTTAAGCTCCAAGGCATCCACGACAGCCTCGACCTGCAAGGCGTGGAAGTGGTCGCACAGAAACCCGTCGTGAAGATGACGACCGACAAGATGACCTACAACGTACAGCAGGACGAGGACGCCAAGACCATGTCGCTCCTCGACATGCTGCGCAAGGTACCTATGGTCACTGTGGACGGACAGGACAACGTCACCGTGAAGGGATCTGCCAGCTTTAAGGTCTATGTCGACGGCAAGCCCAACCAGATGTTCCAAAACAACTTCTCGCAAGTGGCGAAGTCGATGCCTGCCTCCATGGTGAAGAGCATCGACGTCATCACCTCTCCGGGTGCCAAATACGATGCTGAGGGTACCAGTGGCGTGCTCGACATCAAGCTGGTGCACCAAAGCGGACAACCCAACAGTGACTGCAACAACTGCTACAACGGCAATGTCGAGCTCTCCCTCAGCAACAAGGGCGAGCGCGCCAACGCCTACATCGGCGGACAGCATGGCAAGCTGACCTACAGCGCCATGGGCATGTTTGCCTGGCAGGACTTTGGCAACCTCAAGGTGACCAACACCCGTCTGCAACAGACTACTCTCGGTGAGTCGCTGCAGACCACAGACGTGGAGTTCAAGCAGAAGCATCCCTTCTCTTTTGGCAACTTCACCTTAGGCTACGCCCTCGACTCTTTGAGCACCATCAACGTCAGTGCCGGTGTCAATGGCGGCTACACCAACCAGAATATGCAACCGCGCAACTCCTTCTCGGGAGGCCCTTACGGCAATGGCTTCAGCTATGTCTACAATTCCAACCAACGCAACCGCTTTATGGGCGCCAATGCCAGTGCCGACTATCAGCGGTGGCTCAACGCTGACCATACCTCGTCGCTGACGCTGAGCTATCTCTTCGACTACAACCCGGCCCGTAACCGTACATGGACTATATATAATAATGTGTCAGGTGTGACGGGACTCACCCTTACCGATCTCTTCTCCGACTCACGTACATGGGGCACCAGCCACACCGGACAAGCAGACCTGACCTTGGACCTTGGCAAAGGACAAACGCTGGAGACGGGCACGAAGTTCATCAGCCGACGCAACAAGAGCGACAGCCGACTCTACGACATCGTTGACGGTAACGACGTGCTCAACGACGCCGGCAGCATGCTCTACCGCAACTTGCAGAGCATCGTGGCAGGCTATGCACAGTATAAGCTCACCAAGGAGAAGTACAACGCACGCCTCGGCCTGCGCTACGAGCATACCTTCGAGAGCGTGAAATATGCTGAGCACAGCGACCGCAACTTCCATAAGGACTATGGCAACCTCGTGCCTTCGGGAAGCATCGGCTACAACATCACACCGATGTCCAACCTCGGTCTGACCTATACCATGCGCATCTCGCGACCGGGCATCAGCCAGCTTAACCCTTACACCGACCGCACCGACCCGACAGAGCTTACCTACGGCAACCCGTCACTCGCCGTGGTGAAGTCGCACAACGTGACGCTGGCCTACAACTTCTTCACACCGAAGGTGATGTTCAACGTCAGCCTCAGCCACGACTACATCGGTAATGAGATAGAAAATTACCAGTTCGTTGACGCTGATAATAAATACAACAGCACATACGCCAACAACGGCAAGAGCAGAAACACCTACGTGGATGCCTTCGTCCGTTGGGCAGCCTGCAAGAACTCCACGCTGATGCTCAGCGGCAACGTGTCCTACGGTGACTGGAATGCGAAAGAGCTGGGCTATCATAATTGGGGATGGTCAGGCAACGCCTATGTCGGACTGGAGCAGCAACTGCCATGGAAAATCAAGAGTTCATTCGGACTCTTCGCCCAAACACGTCAGTACAACCTCATGGGCTACAACAGTGGCATGCAGTTCTTCAATGCTTCGCTCACCCGCTCTTTCTTCAAGGATCGCTTAGAGCTCTCGGCCCGCTATGCCAACCCGCTCCGCAGCCACCTGATCATCAACCAGCACAGTGCCGGTGCCGACTTCAGCAACCATACCCACGTCTCCATCCCCCTACAGGTCTTAGCCCTGTCAGTGAAGTGGAACTTTGGAAACACAAAGAAGCAGTTCGGACAGTACAGTTCGAAGATCAACAACGACTTCAACGACTCACAAAAGAAAGACTCACCGACAAGCAAAATGGGCATGTAGTCCATCCTACCCTATTCAAAACAGCAAGAGCATCCATGGTCTGAAAACGCTCAGACTATGGATGCTCTGTTTGTTCCTTCAATTTACTTTTGTTATTTCAAAGGCTATGAAACAAAAGCTCGTCAAGTGATGATGAGCTTGTAACCGATGCCGCGTACATTGACGATGCGCAGCTGCGGGTCACGCTCTAAGCGATGGCGCAGCTTGGTAATAAACACTTGCAGGCTGCGCCCATTGAATAGCGTATCGTCGCCCCACAAGGCTAAGAGGATGGCGCGCGACTCCACCACCTCATTGACGTGTTCTGCCAACATCCGCAGCAACTCCGCCTCGCGATGCGAAAGCTCCTCTACATGGCACTGCCACACTAATTGTTGTGTGACGGAATTGAGACGATAGGTCCCGATTTCCATCCAGCGGTCACTTTCTTCCGGCTCCGACGATGAGGAATGACGGTAAAGTTGGTGCCGTTCAGCCAGGCGGCAGACGCGTGCCATGAGCTCTTGCAGACTGAACGGCTTCTTCAGATAGTCGTCGCCACCCATCTTGAAACCATTGACCACGTCGTTGACCGATGAGCGGGCGGTGAGAAAGAGCACCGGTGTCAACTTGTCGTGCTCACGGATACGCCTCACCATCTCAAAGCCGTCCATACGCGGCATCATCACGTCAGCGATCAACACGTCGGGCTTGTCGGCAAAAAACGCACGCAGTCCTTCCTCGCCGTCAGCAGCAAGCGTCACACGCATGTCCTCAGGCTCCATCGTGTCCTTCATGATCATGGCCAACGATGCCTCGTCCTCGACCAACAATACTTTTATCTTTTCCTCTATAATGTGCCGCAGTGAGGGTATGGCACAGTTCTGTAAGATGCTGCTTTGCAGCATCCGCCCGCTTTGCAGCATCCTCCTGCTTAGCATCACTGCTTGAACCGCGCCGTGTCTACCTCTTTGCTCTTGTCCTTGTATCCTCCGAACCTATAGACCAGCGACACGCCCACCTGACGATAGCACGAGAAGTCCATCTTCATATTCTGGTTGCCGTAACGGATGACAGGGTCGATGCCGGAAGTCTCAAAGAGGTCGTTGCAGAACACATGGAGCGTGGCACGCTTCTTCCAGAAGATATATTTCAGTCCAAGGTCGACATTGCCCGAAGAAGGCAGATCGTAGATAGCCTGATGAGCCTTGGAGCGTATCATGCCGTCGAGATTGAGATAGAGATGGTTGGGGACAAGGGTGAAGTTGTTGCGCAGGCTAGCCATCACCCAAGCGATGTCGCGGTTGAAGGGGATGTCGTAAAATGCCGAGCATTTCTCCTTCATCCACACACCGAGAACGGTAAGACGGCTGTCGAGCCAGTTGCCGAAGCGCTGGGGCACGGAAGCCTGCAAGCCCAACTGCTGCGAGTAGTCGAAGTTGAGGTACTTGTATTGCACGGTCAGCCGGTCGTGGCGCTGGTAAGGTGTCTGCGTGAAGTAGTCATCGGTGTAGTTGAACCATGCCACGAACTGGTATTTGTTGTGCAGCACATAGACCAACTGTGTCTGATAGTTGCTTGAAGGCTTGAGGCTCGGATTGCCCACCACTTCGTTGTAGCCGCCATTACTGAACGACGTGAAATTTTGCAGCGTCCAATAGTCGGGGAAACGCTTGTCACTACTGACGTTGAGCAGAAGCATGTGACCGCTGTTGGGCATGTAGGTCAGCGAGAGCGTGGGATAGACATTCCACTGATGCCAGGCCGGCGAGTGATAATATTCGGCGGCAAGCGATACCTCGAAGTTGAGCTTCTCTCCTATCTTGCCGTTGGTACCGGCATAGACGTTGACAATGTCCTCGTTCTGGCGACTGTATGAATTGGTGGGACTGGCGGCGGTGTTGCTGCCCGTAGGCAGAAATGTCTGCCAACTGTGGTCATTGGTCAGACTATAGCGCACGCCGTAGTTGAGTCCCCATCCGCCCGCAAGGCTGTGTTCTTGTCCAAGATGGAACTTCCAGCGGTTGATGCGTTGGTGCTCGTCAGTATCGAAGTGGAGCTCACCCGTAGGCAGCGTGCTGATGAGATGCTGTGTGGAGGGTGTATTATAATAGGTGTATTCCACGTTGACCTTCGTGCCTGTAGGCAACTGGTAGTCGAGCATCACGTCGTGCATGGTCTTTCTCGTCCGATAAGCATTGGTCGCCATCACATTACCCGTCACGTCTTCGCGTGCGTGTTCCGTGTCGTAGTTACCGGTGTAGCTCAGACTCAGCCGATGATTGTCGGTAAAGGCATAGTCAAGTCCCATACGCCACAGATGCTCGTGATCGCGACTGCGCTGCGCCTCGTGCGTCTCAATGTCGTGTGTCGTCCCGTCGTCAAGATGATGGAGCGAAGTCTCGTCCGTTGTTCCGTAGGTCTTGCCATGATTGTGTTGATAGTTCACATCGAAGTCGAGTTTTCCTTTATGATAGATCAGTCCTGCCTTTTCGCTCCACATCGCCTCGTGCTCTTGGTTCCAGGCTCCCGTGAGTTCTCCCTGCCATCCGTCAGGCTGCGAACTGTCGGAGGCGATGTCGAGGTTGATGCTCGCCCCACGCACCTCGTAGCGGGCTGGTGTGGTGTACATCACTTCGGCATGCTTCAATCTGTTAGCGGGAAGACTCTTCAGCAAGGCATTGAGTTGAGCGGCATCCATCTGATAGTGCTTGCCATTGATCAGCACGTTGAAGGCATTGCCCGCAAGTGTGAGCGTACCATTGTTGTCAGTCACGCCAGGGATGAGCTTCAGCGCGTCATAGACATTGTCAGCGCTTTCTTTCTTAAGTAGCAGTGGCATATCGTAGGTCAGCTTGCTGCCCACCACCTTCACGATAGGGCGCTCGCCTTTGACCATCACCTCTGGCAGGGCGTGGATGATGCTGTCCATACGTAGTGAGTCGGCAGAGCTTGTGGCTGTGCCCGCTCCGTCTGTCTGCGCATAAGCAGCAGTCGCTGCCATGCAGAGCATCAATATCATTACCCTTCTTTCCATCTCTCATTAGTTTTTCTCACTGCAAAGGTAGGCCGAAAAAGCAAGAGTCCCAAGCCTTTCGCCTTATACATCCTTAACGCCAAGGCTTAAATAGGCTTAACACCATTGCGGTGTTACGCCAGTTTCTCTACAAAGCATAATCCATAAATCGTAATTAAAACTTTCCACAAATATAGCGAATTTATCAATTACGATTTATAAAAAGGCAGGAAAGAGCCAAAGTTTTAGTTATGATTAACAAAGTAAGGCTATGCCGCACGATGATCATGTGGCATAGCTTTTATAACACAAGCTTCTTTTGGCATTCTCACAGTCTATTTTTCTCTTCACTACCTGCGCGTATGCCTTTGTAACGGCTGCGTACAGTATTGAAACTGTAAGTGAACTCAATACCCACGCACTGTGTACTGTCGTATTCTTTGAACTGGGTACGGACGTTAATGCCTCCATAGGCCGTCATCTCCTTGTAATTGGTGTGGAAAATATCGTTGGCATAAAGCGAGAGTCGAATATTCTTACTCTTTAGCCACTGTTTGGAAATACGGAGGTCTACACTGGCCACCGTCTTAGTTATAGCTACATTAGACTTGTTATAAGGCGTGAGGCTCGCAGTGATGTTCGCTGTCCAGTTATAGGGCAGTGTGAACGTGTTGTCAAGTCTGAACTGCGTACAAAGTCCATTCCAATAGTGCGTGATGCCCATGGGAGCCAAGTCGGCATCTGAGAAAAAGAGCCTAGCGGTGTAGTTAAGATGCCAAATGCCTAAGGTAGGCGAGGTATTAAGTGTCACCCCATAGTTTTGTGTCTTTGGCGTGTTGCGGTAGTCTGTGATGATGACGCCGGGATGACTCACATCGTCGTAAGCCGTTTGAAAGGTGCGGAATGAGTTTTTGATATAAGTGTAATAGGCTTCCACCGTCATCCATTTCCATACTGTCGTCCACGAAAGATAATACGTAGTCATGGGTTGCAAGAAGGGGTTGCCCGTATCGTACTCGTATTTGCTACGGTAGTTCACCGAGGACGACATGATCGAATAAGGCGGATTGTACCGGTATGTGGCAAATGCTAACGAGTGCTGCCACCCGTCGTCAGCATAGCTCATTGATAATTTGGGGATAAGCACATGATAATCGTGGCTTAGCTCGTCGGCTTTCTTACCATCCACATCATAGCGGTTGTGTTCGTTCTGAAGCCTCAAAGAAGCCGAGAAATTCAACTTCTTGCCAATGGGGAGCGCATAGTTTGCATAGAGTGACCAGATAGCAGTGCGTTGCCGGATATGAGTGTCAGCAGAAAATCCGCTCTGTGTGAAATCTGCTTTTCTGTTGGTATAGGAAGTCTCTTCACCGAAGGAGAACGTTCCAGCGGGCATCGGCGCCGAGACCGTGAGCTTCTCGGCCCACAAGTTGCTCCTCGTGCTCGTGTTGCTACTAACCGAAGAGTCGTCAGTACCGCCGGCCATATCCATGTCAGTGTGGCTTTCATAGTAATCGGCACTGAAATCGATTCCCCACTTACCCAATCTGCCCACATAGTAGGTGTTGACGCTGTTAGCCAAATTAGGTTTCGACTTGGTGACGCTTTGGTTGTCGTCATCACTGAAATGCTCACCATTGCGCCACACCTGCTCTGTCTTTGTGATGGTTCTTTTTCCCTTGACAGTGCCTGTGGCAGAATAGGTAAGGCCAAGCGAATGCCTGTCGTTGATTTCCCAGTTCCAACCCACATCACCGTAAATAAACTTATAATCATTTCTCCACTTGGTGCGGCTATGGTAGTCCCATGTGTCGGTAGCCTTTAATTGATCATTAGACGTGGCCGTGATACGGCCTTTGCTATCTGCGGCATTGGCACGGATAAAGAAGTCCATGCCATTACGCAGACGGTAGTTGAGCGAAGCATTAGCTGTAGCAAGCATCCCTTTGCTTTTCCCAAAGTTTCCCCATAGGCTTCCGCTCCAGCCCTCGCCTTGCCGGCGAACGGTCTTCAATCGGATAACGGATGTCACGTCGGAGGCATACTCCGCACCAGGGCGTGTGATAATCTCCGCTGACAGCACCTCAGCGGATTGCAGTCGCTCCAGTTCGCTGGCATCGCGTACCAGCTTGTTGTTGATGTATATCTGCGGAGTGCCATGTCCGGCCACAGTGCCGTCACCCATGACAAGGGGCAGGTGCTTGATCATCTCTTTCGCTGAGCCGAATTGCTCTAGTTGAGAACCTTTCACCATTACACTCAAGCCGTTTGGCGAAGGCTTGTAACTGAGCTTATGCCCCTGTACCGTCACGCCTTTCAGCGTATATCGGTCGGCCTGCAGGCGTATGGTGCCGAGGTCGGGCGAGGCAGCGGTCCACAGCTTAGACTTATAGCCCACATAGGTCACCTTGGCGATGACACGCCGGGCATTGCAGGGAATGACGAAATAGCCACTCTCGTTGCTCACGCCACCGGCAAGAAACGAGGAGTCGGTGGGCGAGAGCAACACCACGTTGGCATACTCGGCGGGCTCCCCCTTGTCGTCGACCACGCGGCCTTTGTACCTCAACACTGTCTTCTGCGAGCATTCCACGTTGATGATGCTGTCGCCCACCATCGTCATCGAGATGGGATAGAAGCCAATGAGGTGGCGGATGGCTTCGGGAATGGTTGCGCCCTTGATGGCGGCGGTCACGCGAAAGTCCTCTAAGTCGTTGTAGATGAAGTTGATGGTGTAGCGATGGGTCATGCCACCGAGTTGCTGCAAAGCCGTGGGCATCGTCACGTTGCGGAAGTCGCGGCTCACACGCTGGGCATGGACTTGGACGGCACCTAAAAGGAGAATATATAATAATAGGTGTATCTTTCTCATAGCTATTCTACGTTAAGGGTGTCACCGTTACGTGTAATGGAAATCTGCTGGAAGCCGTTGAGGATGGCAATGTTGGCGTCAATGGACTTAGCCTGGTCCCACTCAAAGTGCAGGCGGATGGCCTTGGCGGTAGCGCTGCGAAAGACGACTTTCAAGCTGTAGTACTGGGCCATCACAGAGAGAATGTCGGACAGTGTGGCATTGTCGAAGACCTTGACGACGGGCGCCGGCTTCTTCGTCTCCTGCTTTGGCGCAAGGCTGTCGGCAGTGGAGGCAGTGTCACACGGCACCGCCATGACGGGAGCGCGCTGTGCCACCTCCGGCTTCTCTGCGACAAAAGGACTGCGAATCCACCCCAACCGCGTCATGGCGGCAAAGGCCACACCAGCAAGGAAGACACTGCCGAGGAAGACAGCTGCCACATGCAGCCAACGGGGAACACGATGATGGGAGGGCTGAGCGGTGGGGTGAGACTCCACGGATGACAAGCCACTGGAAGCCGTTTCAGGTTCATTGGAACGGGAACTGTCAGGATGCGACAGGCTGAACGCCTTCCATGCTTTCTCCACGTTGATGTCCTCGTCTTCGGTCCGCGCTTCCATGAGGGCGCGCTTCATTCGGGCGAGCGGTCGGGCATCGCGTATGATTTCACAGAGCTCCTCGTCGGTGTAGTGCTCGGGATGCTCCTGTGCGTCAAGGAGACGCTTGATTTTCTCTTCGTCGGAATAATTCATGGCTCTGGGGTATTGATGTTTTCTTTCAACACTTTGACGATGTGCGACAGATGTTTCCACACGGCGATGCGGCTCGTGCCCGTCTCGGCGCAGATAGCTCTATAGTCCTTGCCGTCGAGGAAGCGCAGGGTGAAGAGGTGCAGTTCCTGCGGTGTGAGCAGAGTGTGGGCGAGTTGGCGCAGCTGTTTGAGTCGTCGCTCGTCGTCCAGCCAGTCATCACCGTCGTGCAGTTCGTCGGTATAGAGGCGGAGAATGCGCTCGCGGTTGCTCTTATCGCGCAGTCGTTTCAGACAGCGGTTGCGCACGGCCACCATCAGGTATCCCTCAGCCGAGGCGGGCAACAGCTCGGTGTTGCTCTCCAACAGATGGGCGAAGACCTCACTCACCACGTCCTCGCTCTCCTGCCCGTCGTAGAGCAGGGAGCAGGCCACGGCATACATGTGGCGGTAGTGCTGGCGGAAGAGCTGTTCAACGTGCTGTCTGTCCATCGTCTGTCTTGTGTTTTTTTATTATCAATACCCTTCAGCGAAGAGAATGTTAACCCCCCGCGCTAAAATTTCCCGTTCAACTTGATAAGCATATTTACAAAGATACTCTTTTTCAAGCACACAGAAGACCGAGCCCTACGCTTTTTCGCATGTTAGGTGCAATTTTCTCCCCAAATCCACCAGCAGAGCTACCAAAGCTAAGGCCACCTTCCCAACCTACAATTGATGACAGGAAATACTAAAAAGATGCTCTTTTTCAACAGAAAATGATGCTTTCGTTTGGCGGAAAGACTATTTATACCTAACTTTATTGAGGAATAGAATGTAGGGCAACGGCATCGTTGCCACTCATCAGTAACACATAAAGTAAATAACCATGAGTTTACAAGAGATTTTAGACCATCGTCGCGCCATTCGTCACTACAACCCTGAGAAGCCACTCGACCCGGAACGGGTGAAAGAATGCATCAGGATGGCAACGCTGGCACCGACGAGTTCCAACATGCAGTTGTGGGAGGCTTATCACGTCACGGACAAAGCGGTGTTAGAGAAGCTCGCCCACGCCTGCCTCGACCAGCTCTCGGCACGCTCAGCCCAGGAGATGGTGGTTTTCGTCACACGCCAGGACCTCTATAAGCAGCACGCCGAAGCCGCCCGTAAGTTTGAGGAGGGCAACCAACGACGTCATGCTCCGAAGGAGAAGCAGGAGAAACGCATCAAGAAATGGGACACCTACTATGGCAAGGTGATGCCCTTTCTCTACTCGCGCTGCTTCGGCCTATGGGGATTATTGCGCAAACTGCTGGCCCAACTCATTGGCCTGAGCCGTCCCATCGTACGCCAGGTATCGGAGGGAGACATACGCGTCGTCGTACATAAGAGCTGTGCCTTGGCTGCACAAACGTTTATGCTGGCCATGAGCGAGGCAGGCTACGACACGTGTCCGTTGGAAGGCTTTGACAGCCTGCTGGTCAAGAAGGCCCTCGGCTTACCCCGTAAAGTAGAGATCAACATGGTCATCACTTGCGGCATCCGCCAACCTGATGGTGTATGGGGCGACCGCTACCGCCAGCCATTCAGCGAGACCTATCACAGGGTGTAGCAAAACCTTCTTGTCTTTGCCGAAACAAGAAGGTTGTTGCCCCAATTTTAGGAAAAGTGTAGTTTTAGAGGTCCCAAAACGCAGGAAAAGTATAGTTTTCGCTTGCTTATTTCGTAGGAAAAGTGTATTTTTGCAAGGGTAAAAACCAAGGAAAAGTGTATCTATGGCATTACGAAGGAAAATAGAGCAAGACATAAGAGCTTATTTATCAAGTGATTCCAACAAGATGATGATCATCGATGGAGCACGACAGGTAGGCAAGACATTTATCATTCGGCAAGTGGGTAAAGAGTTGTTTCCCAACTACATCGAGATAAACATGGAAGCCGACAAGTTAGGCGACCGTGTCTTTGCCGAGGCAAAGACCGTGAAAGACTTCTATCTTGCACTAAGCGTGGTGGCCGGTGACAGGATGAAAGACCGGGCGAATACACTTGTCTTCATCGATGAAATCCAAGCTTACGACCATCTGCTCACCTTAGTGAAGTTTCTCATGTCGGACCGTCGGTTCACCTTTATAGCCAGCGGTTCTCTCTTGGGCGTCACGCTGAAGAAGACGCAGTCCATCCCTATTGGAAGCATTATACGCAAGCACATGTATCCACTTGACTTCGAAGAGTTTCTTTGGGCCAACGGTGTGGGCGAGCCACTCATCCAAGCCATGAAAGAGAGCTATGAGAATAGGCGTTCTCTACCCGAAAGCATTCATACGAAGCTGATGTCTCTCTTCCGCTCCTATCTGCTTACCGGTGGCATGCCCGATGCCGTCAACACCTTTCTCTCTACTCAGAATATCGTGGAAACGCGACAGATACAGACTGACATCCACGAACTCTATGGTGATGATGCCGCTAAATACGAAAAGGAATCTGCACGCAAGCTACAGATCATGCGTATCTACCGCATGATTCCGTCCAACATGGAAAACAAAAAGAAACGAATCGTTGCCAAAGAAATAGAAGGGAAGCAAGGCAAGCGCATGACCGACTACCTCGATGAATTTGAATACCTTATCTCTTCCGGAGTAGCACTGGAAGTGAAAGCCATCAGCAAGCCAAGCTATCCCTTGGTACAGAACAGCGGTAAGAATCTGCTAAAGCTCTACCTCAACGATGTGGGGCTACTCACCGACGTGCTCTATGGCACAAACATAATGCCTATTCTGAAAGACATCGCCAGCATCAACTTGGGATCAGTCTATGAGTCTGTAGTGGCACAAGAACTGCGGGCACATGGACATGGACTGTTCTATTATGACAATAAGAAATTGGGCGAAGTGGATTATCTCATCGACGACCAGCAGCACCTGTCCGTCGTCCCCATTGAGGTGAAGTCTGGTAAGGACTACAAGGTGCACAGTGCCTTGGACCGTTTCCTCAGCATCAGTGAATACAACATCCACCAAGCCTTTGTACTCTCCAATGAGCGCCGCATTTATCAGGAGCAAGGTATCACCTATCTGCCTATCTATGACATCATATTCCTATAAGTTATTCCACCTTTGGCACCTTCCACCAAAACATGATTGCGGCAAGGAGCTGAGCGGCGACGCTGACAACGACCATGACCACGAGACTCTGATCGTAGAGTACACCGAGGAGCCAACTGCCCAAGAACCAGGCAGCACCGAAACAGCACTCAAAGATGCCGTAACCCGTGGCACGGCTGCGCTTAGGCACCATTGTAGCCACGGAAGCCTTGAGGATGGACTCCTGCGCACCCATGCCAATGCCCCACAGCACCACGCCGATGATAGCGCAAGTCGAAGCAAGGCCGGTGTTCGTTCCTCCGACAAGCATGCTCGTCACGTCACCGCCCAAGAAGGCGAATACAGCAAAGGGAGCGGCCACTAATGTGGAGACAACCAGCGACAAACGGGCATGACGGTCGAAGAGCCAGCCAAAGACAAAGGCGGAAGCCGCATCGGTGAGCATCGCCAAAGCATAGAGCAACGGCAGGACAGCAGCCGTGAAGAGATGCTGACGCGAGAAGTGCATGACGATCAGCGAGTAGTCGGCGAAGCCAAAGGCAAAGAGGCTGATGCCAACGATATACACCACGAAGCGCTTGCTGACACGAAAGGGTACATACTCCTTCGGTTCCGGCTCAAAGTTCTCGGGATGCGGGAAGCGCTTGTACGTCAGCCATAATAATAATAAGGTGATGGCACCAGGAATAGCGAGAAAGGCAAAGCACGTGCGGTAGTCGCTGAACGTGTCGTCGCGGTGCTGAATGAGCATGATGAGATAGAGCAACAGAGGTCCGAGCACGGCACCGATTTGGTCGAGTAACTCTTGGATGGCGAAACTCTTCCCCACCCCTTCCTGCGAGGCTGCGAAAGACATCACCGTGTCTTTCGCCGGTTTTTTGATAGCTTTACCCAACCGCTGAACGATGAGCAACGCGCACGCCAGCACCCAACCATGACGGCCAACGAGTGCCAATGCCGGCACAGCCACCACATCGAGCGCATAGCCGAAGAGCACCATCGGCCAATAGCGACGTGTCCGGTCGGTCAGTCGTCCGAAGACATAGCGCAAGCCATAGCCCACGAGTTCACCAAGTCCCGACACAAAGCCAATGACAGCCGCCGACGCACCGGCCAACGAGAGGAACGCTCCACGTATGCTGTTCGCACTCTCATGGGTCATATCCGAGAACAAGCTCACCACGCCGAAGAGCACGATGAACGTCATCGCTGCCGATATCCGCCTTTTCTTCTCACTCATCTTTCAAACTAATTATCTCTCACATTTCATTCATCACTCAACACTCAACATTCAACATTGGCGTAAGTCAACATTGAGTTCATTCATCACTCAACATTCAACATTCTTCTGTTCGTCTCTCTTCGACTTTGACTTGATGACGAGCCACACACCGGAGAAGACAAGGATGACAGCCACGCCCTGCGGCAGCGTGAAGACACTTAGTCCAACAGCCACACTGACGATGACCGAGACGATGGGCTGCACATAATTATATACGCTCACCACCGTAGGCCGCAACACGCGCTGAGCCACCACGCTGAGCAGATAGCTGACAAACGTGCCGAAAACGACTACATAGCCCACCTCCAGCCACGTGGCCGCCGTGAACGTCGTCCAGGGCAACTGACTGACATGCCAGGACGTGAACGGCAGGACGAAGAGCGAAGCCCACGTGAACATCCACTTGTTGACCGTGAACACATTATGCTTCCGGATAATCGGGTTGAAGAGAGCCAGGTAAAGGGCAAAAGAGAACTGCGCACCGAAGCACATCAGGTCCCCGCGGATGTTGCCGACCTTCGCACTTCCCGCGTGCGCACTGCTGAGGATGAGGATGAGCGCGCCACCACAACCGATAGCCACGCCAAGTGCCTTCTTCCACGTGATCGGTTCCTTGAGAATAAAGAAGGAAAGTACCATGGCAAAGATAGGCATCGACGTGGTGACGATGCTGGCATTGACGGGCGAGGTGATACTCAGCCCTATGTTGTACAGTCCTTGGTTAAACACGATACCGAGCAATGCTGCGCCCGCCAACTTCACGATGTCGCGCGCCGGAATATGCTCGCGCGGACCTATCAGCGAGGCCACCCAAAAGAGCAGAGCAGCCCCCACCACACGAAACGACACCACAGAGATGCCGTCAAAACCACTGTTCATCGCCGCCTTGCCGACCGGAGCCATCAGCCCCCAGATAGCCTCGGCAGCAAACATACTCAAATGTGCCTGCAAGGGCACACGGTTATCCTTCATCTTTTATTTATAATTCCTTTTTATTACTAATTCTCATGCAAAGTTACTAATTATTATCTTGTAGCGATACAACTTACCGATATTTTCCTTATATTTGCCAAAAGAAAAACCGAAACAACTATGCAGAAATACGCAGACTATATCAAGCAGATAGAAATCGACGCCCTCTGGAGCGGGCGCAAGCATATCATCTGGGATCTCGACCGGCAGGTCAACATTCTCAGCGGAGTCAACGGTGTGGGCAAGTCGACCATTCTCAACAAAGTGGTCAAAGGTCTCTCTTCCGGCGGCGACTTCCCCAGCCATCTGCTCAAGGGCGTACACCTGAAGGTGGAGCCGGAGGACGCACGGCTCATCCGCTTCGACATCATCCGCAGCTTCGACCGTCCGATCATCAACTCCGAGGCGGTGACGAAGATGGGACTTACTCTCGCCACCGAGATGGACTGGCAGATCTTCCTGTTGCAAAGAAAGTATCTCGACTACCAGGTTAACATCGGCAACCGCATCATCGCCACCTTGCAGAGCGGTGAGCCCGACGCCGCAGAGAAGGCACAGGCACTCTCGCAACCCAAGAAAGACTTCCAGGACATCATGGACAGCCTCTTCGCCGAGACCGGCAAGAAGATTATCCGCACGGAAAACGAGATCAAGTTCACGCAGATCGGCGAGACCCTCCTTCCCTACCAGCTCTCCAGCGGCGAGAAGCAGATCCTCGTCATCCTGCTCACCGTGCTCGTGGAGGATCAGAAGAACTATGTGCTCTTCATGGACGAGCCCGAGGTGAGCCTGCACGTGGAATGGCAGAAGCAACTCATCGACCTCATCCTCCGCCTCAACCCCAACGTGCAGATCATCCTCACTACCCACTCCCCCGCCGTGATCATGAACGGATGGATGGACAAGGTCACCGAGGTCAGCGACATCACGGTAAGTTGAGAGTTGAGAGTTGAGAGTTGATACAACCGTAGGACAGAGGGCTACAAAATAAAAGATACGCATAGCGGACTCTTACCCTATCCTTCCAATTCTCACACTCAACTTGCAACTCTCTATACTCTCAACTTTCAACTCTCAACTTTCAACTCTCAACTCTCTCAACTCTCAACTCTCAGCTTTCAACTCTCAACTTTCTCTACTCTTATGAATAGCATTATATATAATAAAAGCAGGAACTTTGCAATAAGGATCATTAAACTGCAAAAATATCTGCTCTGCCGACAAGAGAAATGCATCTCTAAACAGATAATGCGCAGCGGAACAAGCATAGGTGCTAATGTGCGCGAGGGCACACAAGCACAAAGCAAAGCAGACTTTGTCTCTAAGATGAGTATCGCACTCAAAGAAGCACACGAGACCGATTACTGGCTTGATCTACTGCAAGCAACAGAGTATATCTCTCAGGCTGAATATGCATCCATCCATGATGACTTAGTTGAAATCATCAAGATCCTCACCTCTATTATCATCACAACCAAAGAAAACTCTCTTGCAAAGCAACATGCCCGATGTTGAGAATATGCTGATAATCTGAATCTTATAAAGATCTACGGAGTTCCTCGCCCCCCTATTCCGTTGGGCGATATAACTCTCAACTCTTCAACTCTCAATTCTCAACTTATAAGTGAAACGTTTAAGAGACAACCTCACCTCCAGCTATTTCGAGGCTGCAAACCGGCTGCAGTCGAAACGCGCGCGCAAGAAAGTCGTCGCCTATGTCGAGAGCTACGACGACGTCTTCTTCTGGCGGCAGATCCTCAGCCAGTTTGAGAGCGACACGCTCTACTTCGAGATCATGCTACCATCGAGAATGCAGCATCTCGAGCGGGGCAAGAAAGCCGTGCTCATGCGCTTGCTCTCCGGCAAGACCGGACAGAGCATGATCGCTTGTGTCGACGCCGACTACGACTATCTCATCCAGGGCAAGACCGAGACCTCGCGTGCCGTCATCTCCAATCCTTACGTCTTCCACACCTATGCCTACGCCATCGAGAACATGCAGTGCTACGCTCCCTCGCTCCACGAAGTCTGTGTCGCCGTGACGCTCAACGACCACAACATCTTCGACATGGAAGAGTATCTGCGACAGTACTCCCGCGCCATCTATCCTCTCTTTGTCTGGAACATCTGGTATTACCGCACCCCCCACTACAGCGAGTTCACGCTCACCGACTTCCTGCGTATCATCGAGCCGGGCAGTTTTTCTCTCGCCAACCCTTGGGAACCCATCAGCAGAGTCAAAAACAAAGCAGAAAAGAAAGTCGCACAACTGTGGCGCATCCATCCCAACGAAAAGGAAAGCTATCACCAAGTAGAGGCGAGCCTGACAGAGTTAGGGGTCACGCCCGACAACACCTACATGTATATCCAGGGCCATCACCTTTTCGACAAAGTCGTCGTTCCGATGCTCAGCAAGGTCTGCGACAAACTCGTCAGACAACGGCAGAGTGAGATCGCCCGAGAAAGCGTGCACGGCACCCAACGCCGCAACGAGCTCTCGTGTTACACCAACAGCCTGGCCGACATCACCTCAATGCTCAAGAAAAACGCCGGTTTCCTGCGCTCCCCACAATACCATCAGATCGAAAGAGATCTCTACACTTTTATACAAAGCTGCAATACGTTGGGCAACAGTCTGCCAGACAACAAGCAGAAGGATCAATGAAACAAAAAATAAACACTATTTTCCTTTGATATTCCCGACGTTTGCTGTACCTTTGCAATATGAACATGCCAAATACCCAAAACGTAAAACTTAGCGAAAACATCATTCTTGCCGATGCCGACTATATCGACCTCGTCGCCTTCCGCCTGAGCGTACAGTTCGAGCGGATGATCGGCCGACGCATCCCCAAGGCTGATCTCAGCCGCTGGGCCGTGGACATTGCCCTGGACGGCGGACTGCGCGAAGACAGCAAGCCACACGAGACCCAACTGGTTCTGATTCACGACAAAAGCAAGAAACAGCTCGACAATTTCTCGCCATCGGTCTACGACACAGAGCTCAACGCCCAGGCTTTCCGCGACGACAAGCTCGGCGAGTTCCTCGTCAACGCTTATCCCACGGGCAGCATGGTCGACAAAGACGACTACCTGCAGGATGCCATCCACACCATCCTTGAGCACGACGAGGTGCGCCGGCTGATGATCATCCCCAACGGCGAGGAAGGCGAGACCTACGACATCGTGAGCCATGCCCTGCGCGAAGCTCCTGACAACAAGCGCGTCACCGTCTTCGCCATGCAGCCCATGCCCGGTGGCAACTTCCGGCAGGAGATTCTCGGCTACTCACTGATGAACGCCCTCGGCATCAAGGCCGACGAACTCAAGACAGAGGACTAAGCCGACAAAGAAGCGGAACCCAAGAGCTCACTACAAAACAAAAACAATAAAAAGATATATTACAGTATGAGTAGAGTATTAATGATTGGAGCCGGAGGCGTAGCTACGGTCTGCGCCTTCAAGATGGTACAAAACCAGGATGTCTTCTCTGAGCTGATGATCGCCAGCCACCACAAGGACAAATGCGACAAACTCGTCAAGGCCATCCACGACAAAGGATATAAGATGGACATCAAGACCGCTGAGGTCGATGCCGATGATGTGGAGCAGCTCAAGCAGCTCATCGGCAGCTATAAGCCCGAGCTGGTCATCAACCTCGCCCTGCCCTATCAGGATCTGACCATCATGGATGCCTGTCTGGCCTGCGGCGTCAACTATCTCGACACCGCCAACTATGAGCCCAAGGACGAGGCCCACTTTGAGTACAGCTGGCAGTGGGCTTACCGCGACCGATTCAAGAAGGCAGGGCTCACCGCCATCCTCGGCTGTGGCTTCGACCCGGGCGTGAGCCAGGTGTTCACCGCATACGCTGCCAAGCATGTCTTCGACGAGATCATCGACCTCGACATCGTAGACTGCAACGCCGGCAACCACCACAAGGCTTTCGCAACCAACTTCAACCCAGAGATCAACATCCGTGAGATCACACAGAAAGGTCTCTACTACGAAAACGGCAAATGGATTGAGACCGACCCCCTCGCCGTGCACAAGGCACTCACCTACCCCAACATCGGTCCCCGCGAGAGCTATCTCATGCACCACGAGGAGCTGGAGAGCCTGGTGATCAACTTCCCGACAATCCGCCGCGCACGCTTCTGGATGACCTTCGGAAAGCAATATCTGACCTATCTCGACTGCATTCAGAACCTCGGCATGTCGCGCATCGACGAGGTGACCTACGAGGCTCCGCTCGCCGACGGCTCGGGCAAGATGGTGAAGGTAAACATCGTACCGCTGCAGTTCCTCAAGGCCGTACTGCCCAACCCGCAGGATCTTGGCGAGAACTACGACGGCGAGACGTCCATCGGCTGCCGCATCCGTGGCATCAAAGACGGCAAGGAGCACACCTATTATATATATAACAACTGCAAGCATCAGGACGCTTACAAGGAAACAGGCATGCAGGGCGTAAGCTACACCACCGGTGTGCCGGCCATGACCGGTGCTATGATGTTCCTCAAAGGCATCTGGCGCAAACCCGGCGTATACAACGTCGAGGAGTTCGATCCGGATCCATTCTTGAAAGTTCTCGGCGAGCAGGGACTGCCCTGGCACGAGATTCACGACGGTGACTTGGAACTGTAAGCTTTCCACCCTGGCATCATGCGGATGAGCATCGATACTCATCCTCTCCATAAACCCTAAAACGACAACAACAGAAATGGCAAAGACAGAAGAAGAATTGGCTGCAGAAAAGGCAGCACAAGATAAGAAAGAGCGTGAAGGCAAACTGAAATCGCTCCAGGATGCCATGGCAAAGATCGAGAAGGACTTTGGCAAGGGCTCCATCATGCGCATGGGCGACGAGAAGGTAGAAAACGTGGAGGTCATCCCCACGGGATCCATCGGCTTGGACTGCGCCTTGGGCGTAGGCGGCTACCCCCGTGGCCGCATCATCGAGATCTACGGTCCCGAGTCGTCAGGTAAGACGACGCTGGCCATCCATGCCATTGCCGAGGCACAGAAGCAGGGCGGCATCGCCGCCTTCATCGACGCAGAGCACGCCTTCGACCGCTTCTATGCTGAGAAACTCGGCGTGGACGTTGACAACCTCTGGATTTCCCAGCCCGACAATGGTGAGCAGGCACTGCAGATTGCCGACCAGCTCATCAGCTCATCGGCCGTGGACATCCTCGTGGTGGACTCTGTCGCCGCGCTGACCCCGAAGAAAGAGATCGAGGGCACCATGGGCGACTCTGCCGTCGGCTTGCAGGCCCGACTGATGAGCCAGGCACTGCGCAAGCTCACCGGCACGATTTCCAAGACCAACACCTGCTGCATCTTCATCAACCAGTTGCGTGAGAAGATCGGTGTGATGTTTGGCAATCCCGAGACCACCACGGGTGGTAACGCACTGAAGTTCTACGCTTCCGTTCGTCTCGACATTCGTCGTACCAGTCAGCTCAAGGACGGCGATGAGGTCTATGGCAACCATGTGCGCGTGAAAGTGGTGAAGAACAAAGTGGCTCCTCCTTTCCGCAAAGCTGAGTTCGACATCCTCTTCGGCCAAGGCATCAACAAAGCCGGCGAGCTTGTGGATCTCGGTGTGGAATACAACATCGTCCAGAAGAGCGGAAGCTGGTTCAGCTACAACGGCAGCCGGCTGGCCCAAGGCCGCGACGCCACCATCAAGTTGATCAACGACAACCCGGAACTCTCGGAAGAAATTACAGGTCTGGTGATGAAAGCCATCAAGGATCACAAAGAATAATCACCCACAAGCCAAAGGGAAGAGCCTGCAGAGCGGTTCTTCCCTTTGTTGTTTTTTCTGACAAGAAACGAGCTCTGAGAATCGATTCTTTTTCACGAAGACCTCCTTGGCTCTGATTTTCGCGAAAAATAGCTCTTTTTTGTATCTACCAGATAATCAGAGTATTACAAATATATACATTTCCCATGAAAATTAGGAAGGGCTTTTCTTGCAAAATTATCTAGAAAATTTTCGGTCAGAAAAGGCTTTTGATCCGATCAAACAACTGATATGACCGTGTCAAACAACTGAAATGACCGTATCAAACAACTGTTTTCTACCCATGACCCAACAGAAATCGAGGGGACACGACGGCATTTTGAGTTTTTAAGGAGAGAATATCAGTTTTCTCTTCTCTAGATTGCAAGTTGTAGTGGAAGGTGTTTTGTAAAAAGAAATAGCAAGCAGGGCTCTCCTGCTTGCTATTTCACTATCATCTATCTAATCTTTTTTTCGTTTAGCTTACACGTAGGTTTCGATGAGTTTCATCTTTCCCTCGGTCTTGATCTGCTTGGTTGTAGCGGGGAAGATCAGGCTGTCACCCGCCTGCACGTCGATGACGTTGCCCTCGTTGTCGGTGAGCTTACCACTGCCTTTAGTGACGATGGTGATGATGAAGCTGTCCAAAGCCGATACGTCAATGGTCACGGGACTGCTCAGATCGTAGAGCAGCGTATGGAAATAAGGGCACTGCACGAGCATGACGCCTTTGTTCTCCTCGGGAACATATTCCGTGCGGTAGTTGGGCAACACTGTGTAGTTGATGCTCTCGGCAGCTTCCTGGGTGTGGAGCTGACGGTAGTTGCCATTCTTGTCCTTACGCTTGAAGTCATAGATGCGATAGGTGACATCGCTTGTCTGCTGGATCTCGCAGAGGAAGCAGCCCTTGCCGATGCTGTGGATGCGTCCGGCGGGGAGGAAGAAGCAATCGCCCTCCTTCACGTCGTAGTGGTCGATAGCGTCCACGATCGTGTCGTTGGCTACCATCTCCTTATACTCCTCGGGAGTGATCTTCTCCTTCAGTCCCACGAGCATGCTGGCGTCGGGATCAGAGTCCATGACATACCACATCTCGGTCTTGCCGCGCTCCATGCCCTGCTTATGCGCAACCTCGTCGGTCGGATGCACCTGGATGGACAGTGGCCGAGCGGCATCGATGAACTTGATGAGCAGTGGGAATTCATTGCCGAAACGCTGATAGTTGGCCACACCCACCAGTTTCTCCTTCATGTCTGCCACGACAGCACTCAGCGGCTGGCCGGCATATTCTCCTTCGCTGACGATGGTCTCATTGCCGGGAACACCGGAGATCTCCCAGCTCTCTCCCACGTTTTCGAGATTGTCGTGGAGATGCTTGAACGGGATGATCTTGTTGCCACCCCAAAGAGTCTGCTTCAGCAAAGGCTTAAAACGTAAAGGCTTCATATCATATCAGTTTATTAATGTCTATTTGTATATACGTTTTTATGCTGCAAAGTTACGTAAATACAAGCGACATCATACTGCCTCAATTATCCAAACGTGACACTATCTTACTAATTTTCCGTCCAGAACGACGGTGTGAGGCAAACGATCACCGAGAAAATCTCCAGACGGCCGAAGAGCATCATGACGGTACAGATCCACTTGGCAAAGTCGGGAAGCATCGACCACGACATCGTAGGCCCTATCTCCAAGCCCAATGTCGGTCCCACATTGCCGATACAGCTCATGGCGATGGTGATGGCGTTGGTGTTGTCGATGCCCGAGGCGATCATGATGAACGCCGAGATGAAGATGAGCAACAGATAGGCTGTGAAGAACGCCAACAGAGAGACACGCTGAGGATAGGTGATGTTCACGCCGCTGATCTTCAAAGGCAACACGGCATGGGGGTGGAGACGCTGTCGCAACTCATTGCGGAGCACCTTAAAGAGCATGGTGATGCGCACGCATTTCATGCCACCTGCCGTACTGCCCGAGCAACCGCCGACCAGCATACACACGGCCAGGACGACCCACGTGACGTGGGGCCACTTGCCAGCATCGTCGTTGAACAGTCCCGTCGTCGTCATAAACGACACCACGGAGAACAGCGAAGACCGGAAGGCATGCTCCAGACCATAGTGGTTACGCGCGATGAGCTCTATCATGATGAAGGCGGTGAAAAGCGCTGTGAGGGTCAGGTAAAGGCGAAACTCGGTGTCGCGCCACAACGATTTGACCTTTTGCTTGACCACGGCGCAATAAAACAGCGTGAAGTTGACGCCCGAGATGAAGCAGAAGAACGTGGCGGTATACTCCATTCCAGGTGAATGGAAATGCTCGATGCTATCGTTATAGATCGAGTAGCCACCTGTCGCTGCTGTCGACATAGCATAGTTGATTCCCTCAAACCAGTTCATGCCAAAGAGCATGAAACCGGCCATGCAGCCAAAGGTGATAAACAGATAGACGAGCCAAATCCATTTGGCACTCGTCGAGAGCCTTGGGCTGAGCTTGCTCTTGATCGGTCCGGTGGCCTCAGCGGCAAACACTTTCGTGCTTCCGCCGACCACCTGCGGCAGCACGGCGATGGTGAAGAACACGATACCCAAACCACCGATCCAGTGAGTCAACGACCGCCAGAACAATATGCCATGGGGCAAAATCTCCACATCGTCGATGATGGTGGCTCCCGTCGTAGTAAAGCCCGACATCGTCTCAAAGTAAGCATCCGTGAAACTATGGAGATAGCCACCCACCATGAAAGGAATCGTGCCAAAGAGAGAAAATACGGTCCAGGTGAGCGTGACAATCAGATAAGAGTCACGGCGCGACATGATATTGTCGGCGTTGCGGCCCTTATACCCGAGGATAATGCCCGAGAGCACGGTGACGAGGACGGAGACGAGAAAAGCAAAGGTGTCTTCCTCGCCATAGTACAGAGCAACGCCCAGACACGCCAGCATCATAATAGCCTCAAGGAAGAGCAGCGAGCCCAGGATCTTATAAATGATTTTAAAGTTGATCACACCTATTGTCTCCTATTTCTTAAAACTTGTCTGCAGATGCGATGATGACGCGCATCAATTAAAGAACTTCTCGATCTTCTTCATGTTGACGTTGTGACAAAACACCACCACATCGTCGCCGGCCTGTATCTGTGTGTTTCCTGATACCAGCATTCCCTCTCCGTCTCTGACCAGTCCGCCGATGGTCATGCCTTGCGGCAGTCCGAGATCCTTGACCGCTTTCCTGGTCACCTTGGAATCGGGCTTGGGAATAAACTCTGCCACGTCGGCATTGGCCGACAGCAAGAAGGTGACATTCATCACGTCGGCGTCGAGCATGAGCTGATAGATGCGACTGGCGGCGATGGCCTTTTTGTTGATGATCGTGCCGATATCGAGGCTTTCGGCCATACTGGCATAGCCCATGCTCTCGACCATGGCCACGGTCTTGCGTACGCCCATGCGCTTGGCTGCCAGACAGGCCAGGATGTTGGTCTCGGCATTGCCCGTGAGAGAGACGAAAGCCTGGGTGTTGTAGATACCCTCGTCGGTCAGCACGCCCATATCGCGCGGGTCGGCATTGATGACCAGGGCTTGGTCGTTGAGCAACTGGTTGAGTTCGTCACAGCGATCAGGATCCACTTCAAAGATCTTCGTGTTCATATATTCCGGCATGGTCTGCACGGCACGCACGGCAGTGGCGCCGCCGCCCATGATCATCACATTCTTCACGTCGACATAATGTTCCTTGCCGACTATCTTGCGGATATAAGGGATATATTGCTTCGTGGTCATGAAATAGGCCAAGTCGTAGCATTTCAGCTCGTCATTGCCGCCGGGGATGATCGTCTCGTCCTTGCGTTTGATGGCCACCACATGGTAAGGGTCATCAGGACCGCAAAGTTCCTTGAGGGGACGGTTGAGAATTTCACACGACTCCCGCAACTTGATGCCAAGCATCACCAGTGCGCCGTTGTGCACATCCCAACGCTGTCTGACCCACGACATGCGCAATCCGTTGATGATGTCGCGTGCGGCGAGCATCTCTGGATAGATGAGCTCGTCAACACCCAGCTCCTTATAGAACTGCCGGATGTCGGGCTCCATATACTCGCTGTCGTCGATCTTTGCCACCGTCTTGCGGGCGTGCAGAGCGTGGGCGAGTACACAACTGTTGATGTTGGCATTGTCGTCGGGTGTCACGGCAATAAACAGATCCGCGTCACCGGCATTGGCTTCCCTGAGTGTCTTCACGCTGGAGGCCGAGCCACAAAGAGTCAGCAAATCATAGTCCGTGCCTATGCGGGCCAGCCGTTCCTCATCGTCATCGATCACGGTGATCTCTTCCTGATTGCGGGAGAGCAACCGCGCCAAATAGGTACCAATGGCGTATGCGCCGGAAATGATGATTTTCATAAGTCTATGTCAAACTTTCTTCTATCGTCTTTTTAATACTTGGGACATCCAGTCCCCACTTCTCTCGCAGCTGGGCCACGGTGCCATGCTCCACAAAACAATCGGGCAGTCCCAGTCTAACGACATCGGGATGGTAGCCGTGATCGCTCATCCACTCAAGCACTGCCGATCCCATGCCGCCGTTGCGCACGCCGTCCTCTACGGTGATCACGTGCTTGAACCTCGAGCCGACCTCGTCGAGCAGATGGTCGTCGAGTGGTTTGAGGAAGCGAAGATCGTAGTGAGCCACATGGTTTTTGCGGTTTGGATCTTCGCTCTCGATCTGTTGGATGGCACTCTCCACGTCGTAGCCGATGGGTCCGATGGTGATCACTGCCACATCGGTGCCCTCATGGATGACACGTCCGGTGCCGACTGCAATGTTGTCAAGCGGGCACTGCCAGTCGACAAGATGGCCACGACCACGTGGATAGCGGATCACGAAGGTCCCCATCCCTGGCTGTTGGGCGGTATACATCAGTTTGCGCAACTCGTGCTCGTCCATCGGCGAGGCAATGGTAAGGTTGGGTATAGGACGCAAAGCCGCCATATCAAAAGCACCATGATGTGTCGGTCCGTCCTCGCCGACAAGGCCAGCACGGTCCAAACAAAGCACCACCGGCAGGTTGAGGATAGCCAGATCGTGGATGATATTGTCGTAGGCGCGCTGAGCAAAAGCACTGTAGATATTGCAGAAAGGCAGCAAGCCGTCCTTGGCCATACCGCCGGAAAATGTCACGGCATGGCCCTCAGCGATACCCACGTCAAAGACACGGTCAGGCATCTCCTTCATCATGATGTTCATCGAGCAACCCGTAGGCATGGCGGGAGTCACACCAACAATCTTGGGATTGCGTTTTGCCAGCTCCAACAGCGTATGGCCAAAGACCTCCTGAAACTTTGGAGGCTCATGGCTCGTGTCGGGTACGATACGCTCGCCCGTTTCCGGATCGAAGCGGCCGGGAGCGTGCCAAATGGTGGCGGCTTTCTCGGCAGGCTCGTAACCTTTGCCTTTGACCGTGTGGAGATGCAACAGCTTAGGGCCCCGCATATCCTTGAGCTGACGCATGATCCTTACCACTTCCTTCACGTCGTGCCCGTCGAAGGGTCCGAAGTAGCGAATGTTCATGCCTTCAAAGATATTTTGCTGATGGCTGATAGCACTCTTCAAGGCATTGTTGAGTCGGATGATTCCCTTCCGCCGGTCATCGTTGAGATAGCCCTTGGCGTGCAGCCATTGCGAAGCCTTGAAGCGCAGCCGGTTGTAAGTTTCATTGGTGTCGAGGTTGAGCAGATATTTCTCCATGCCGCCAACAGCATGGTCGATGCTCATATCGTTGTCGTTGAGAACAATCAGCAGATCATTGGGCGTGGAGCTGACATTGTTCAGTCCTTCAAAAGCCAGTCCGCCACTCATGGCACCGTCGCCGATGACGGCTACGACATGACGCTCGGGATGTCCGCTCTTGCGGGCTGCCACTGCCATGCCCAGCGCGGCAGAGATGCTGTTCGACGCGTGGCCACAGGTGAAGGTGTCGTATGGACTTTCTTCCGGTGAAGGGAAAGGACGCACACCACCCATCTTTCGGTTGGTGCAGAACGTGTCTCTTCGGCCCGTCAGAATCTTATGGCCGTAGGCCTGATGGCCCACATCCCATACGATACGGTCTTCGGGTGTATCAAAGACATAGTGCAATGCCACGGTGATCTCCACCACACCAAGACTGGAAGCGAAATGTCCGGGGTTGACTGACACTTCGTCGATAATATCCTGCCTGAGTTCCCGGCAAAGCTCCGGCAACTGCTCGACGCTGAGTTTCCTCAAATCGGAAGGATATTTGATCTGACTAAGAAGTCCGTATTTATTCTTATCCATTCAATTTCGTTTGCTATAGCCTTGCAAAGGTACAATATTTAATTGATAATATAGTGAAAAGACCATAATTTTTGCTACCTTTGCAAGGAACAATATCTTTGCATGAACATCAACCATAATCTCACAAATATGAAGAAAAGAACATTTCTGGCTGTGCTCCTCGTGGCTGCCTCCAGTTCCATGCTGGCACAGACACGCGACGGCGGCATCTCTGCCTCAATGCTGCAACAGATTGAGCAGTCGCAAAGCAAGAACCCGGCTTACAAGGCTTTGGCCAACGCTATCGCTTCAAACAAGATCGATGACTTGGCCAAGAACTACAAAAACTTAGGTGAAGTCGATACCTATTTCAGTGTGGAGACTCCCAAGCAGAATATCGAAGACCAGAAGAGTTCAGGACGCTGCTGGATGTTCTCCGGACTCAACGTGTTGCGCGCCAACTTTGCCAAGGCTCACGGCGACTCGGTGCGCGTGGAGTTTTCTCACTCCTACCTCTTCTTCTATGATCAGCTGGAAAAGGCCAATCTCATGCTGCAAGGGGTCATCGACTGTGCACGCAAGCCGATGGACGACACACGCGTGCAATTCTTCTTCCGCAACCCCATCGGAGACGGCGGCACCTTCTGTGGCGTTGCTGACCTGAGCGAGAAATACGGACTGGTGCCAATGAATGTCATGCCGGAGACTTTCTCCAGCGACAACACCTCGCAGATGCAGAAGATGGTGTCGTCAAAACTCCGTGAGTTTGGTCTGGAACTGCGTCGAATGGTCGCTGACGGCAAGAAAGCTACCGATATCAAGAAGCGCAAGACCGAGATGCTCGGGACCATCTATCACATCCTCACGCTGACGCTGGGCGAGCCGGTCAAGGAGTTTACCTACACCTTCCGTGACAAAAACGGAAAGGCCGTGGGATCCGCAAAGACCTACACGCCGAAGTCGTTCTATCAGGCTACGGTAGGCGAACCGCTCAACGGCACGTTCATCATGGTGATGAACGACCCACGACGGCCTTACCATAAGACGTACGAAGTGGAATATGACCGCCACACCTACGACGGACACAACTGGAAATACCTCAACCTGCCGATGAACGAGATTGAGAGCCTCGCCATCGCCTCGCTCAAAGACGGGCATAAGATGTACTCCAGCTACGATGTAGGTAAGCAGCTCGACCGCAAACGTGGCTATCTCGACACCGACAACTTCGACTACGGCTCGTTGCTGGGTACTACTTTCGGCATGAACAAAGCTCAGCGCATCGAGACCTTCGACAGTGGTTCGACCCATGCCATGACACTCACCGCCGTTGACCTCAACGCTGAGGGCAAGCCGCTGAAATGGAAGGTAGAGAACAGTTGGGGACCGACCTACGGGCAGAACGGTTATCTGATCATGACCGACAACTGGTTCCAAAACTATATGTTCCGCCTCGTGGTCAACAAGCGCTATGTGCCGGAGACGCTCTTGAAGCAGTTCGAGCAGAAGCCGACGATGGTCACACCGGAAGATCCGCTGTTCCTCGAAGACGAGTAAAGACTCTCCCTAGCCCTCCCTAAAGGGAGGGAAATGCTCAACCATTTCCTCTCCCCTCAAAGAGGGCTTAGGGCTTGAACATTGGAAGTTGGGTATAGAGTAGGTCAACACTCAACATTAGAATCATTCATCATTCAACATTAGAATCGCTCATCATTCAACACTCAACATTCAACATTGGAGTAAGTCAACACTCATCATTCAACATTCAACATTAGCCAATGTATCTGCTCATCTGTCTGTTCACCTTTGTAGAGCTGAACTGCGAGAATCTCTTCGACACGCAGCACGACAGTCTCAAGCACGACGAGGAGTTCCTGCCCACCTCCGCTATGCACTGGACACCGTCGCGCTATTGGCATAAGCTCAACCGCATCGGGCAGGACATTCTCTCCTGCGGCGAACTCGACTCCACGAAAGTGATACCCGACATGGTGGTTCTTACCGAAGTGGAAAACGACAGCGTAATGCGCGATCTCACCAAGCGGTCGCTGCTTCGCAACGCTGACTATGAATATGTGATGACCGACAGCCCAGACGAACGCGGCATCGACGTGGCCCTGCTCTACTCTCCTTTCTCCTTTGCCCTGATCAGCTATCATTCCATCCGTATCGCGCCACCGAAAGGCTTCCGTCCCACGCGCGACATCCTTTATGCCTGCGGACAGCTGATCTCGGGCGACACGCTGCATGTCTTCGCCGTACATGCGCCCAGCCGCCGCGGTGGCGAACAGGTTTCCCGACCCTATCGGCAGAAAGTGGTTGAGCGCTTATTGCTCTCTGTTGATTCTGTCAGAACATTGTCACCTCAGGCCCGCATTATCATTGCCGGAGACTTCAACGACTACTCCTCCGATCCCACTATCAAGCATCTCGTACGACACGGCCTTGTGGAAGTGTCGGCAAACACGCAAGGCAGACACGGCGCAAAAGGCACATACCGCTATCATGGTCTCTGGGGCAGTCTCGACCATATACTTTGCGACGCAACATCTGCACGACAACTCGTTGACTGCCACATCCACGACGCACCCTTTCTGCTGGAGCCCGACGAGAAATATGGTGGCATGAAACCTCGGCGCAACTACCTCGGCCCGCGCTATCTCAATGGGTTCAGCGACCATCTGCCGATCGTCGCCACATTCGGTTTCTCTCCTATCCATCCGGAATAGAGAGCACCATCAGTAAATATCCAACTCTCAACATAAGACAATGCATCTTCCTCACAATACATTCATGCGCTTAGCCTATGGACTGGTGCTGATCATCGGCATACCAGGACTTCTATTTTTGGCACTATGGCCTTTTGTGGGCTGGCGATGGGCATTGCCACTACCCATTGCATGGAACATGCTGGCCGCCTACGGCTTTTTCTTTGGCTGGCGCCACATCGTAGTGAAGACAGCCTCCTGCTCGTCTCCTCTGCTGCCAGAGTCGTTCGACGGCTACCGCATCGTACAACTCAGCGACATCCACATCGGCACCTTTCTGCGCAACCGAAGCTTCATCGACAAAATGGTACGCATCGTCAACGAGCAGCATCCCGACCTCGTGGTTTTTACCGGTGACCTTGTCAATGTCAGTGCCGAGGAAGTCATTCCTTTCCAGCATATATTAAAAGAGGTGTCGGCCCGCGACGGTGTGTTTTCCGTCATGGGCAACCACGACTATTGCGAATATGGCGAGGATAAAAGCAAGTACAATATCCGCCGGAACCAAAACGTTCTGAAATACTTGGAGGAGAAAGCTGGATGGCATCTGCTGCTCAACGACCATGTAGTCATCCGTCGTGGCAATGACTCTATCGGACTCATCGGGGTAGAGAATATCAGTCGTCCGCCTTTCCCCGACTATGGCGATCTGCATAAGGCTTTGGGAGACTTACCCAAAGGCATGTTCAAGGTACTGCTCAGCCATGACCCGAGTCATTGGCGGCGCGGTGTGCTCCATCAGACTGATATAGCATTGACATTGTCGGGGCACACCCATGCTGGACAGATACGCGTGGGGCGCTTCTCACCCGCCAAATGGGCCTACAACGAATGGGGAGGAAAATATGTTGAAGACGGATCCATGCTCTATGTCTCGCTGGGCATCGGTGGTACAGTGCCCTTCCGCTTCGGAGCATGGCCGGAAGTAAACGTCATCAAACTGTATTCCCAACAGCAATAGGGCAAAGTCTTCTAAAGCTAAGGAAGAGAATATCATAAAACATAAGAGGAAAATCCTATATAGTAAAGTACTCGAAAGCTAAGGGGCAAAAAAAATAAAGTCTATTATGCACGATTGGCATAATAGACTTTATAGTTTTTGCCCGAATAGGCTGATGATCAGACGAGCGTAGCTACAATTTCCTCACGTGTTCCCGGCAACATGTCGATGACAGGAATCTCAGGCATGGTGTAGCATCCCGGCTGCAAACGCATGGAGGCACGGGCTACGTTGACAAGCACCTGACCGGTAAGTGCCGGATTGTTGATGCTCATATCGAAGGAGAAGCGCTGGTTCTGCGTCTTGCCGCTCACGCCCTTACGGGTCATGTGCACGCCGTGACCCATATCACGCACCTCGTCCACGCTCTTCACAGCGAAGACATGCAACTCGTCGTGAGCAAAGTAGTCGTCGGCTTTGAGCTCGTCATAGACTTGCTCCACGGTGTAGCCTTCCTCCAATTCCACGTAGACCATGCGGCGATGGATGCCCTCGCCCAATGGAATGGTCATGGAAAGCGCATTCTTCACGCCCTTCTTGGAGCGTGCTACCACGCTGTGACCCATGGACATACCAGGACCGAAGTTGGTGTAGCTAAGTCCTTTCGGTGCAAGGCTCTCCAACAGCACACGTACGATAGAGTCCGAACCCGGATCCCATCCTGCTGAGATCACACTCACGCGGCCTGCTTTCTTGCAGTTCTCCATCTGACGAGTACGGTAGTCGAGTATCGACGTGTGAATATCGAAGCTGTCAACGGTGTTGATGCCCAAAGCCACAATTTTCTCTGCAAGGTCGGGGCAAGCACGTGTCGGCGTAGCAAGGATAGCCACATCTACGTCTTTCAACTTGGCGATGTCGTCGACCACCTCGTAGGCAGCCAACTCTGCTGGCTTGTCCTTGCCGCCCTGACGACGCACGATGCCGGCAATTTCAAAATCGGGCGCAGCCTCAAGCGCCTGTACGCTGTAGTGACCTATATTGCCATAGCCAACTACAGCAGCTCTGATCTTCTTCATTTCTCTTATTGGTTGTATTATTGGTTGTATATCTTGCGAATGGTTGTATGTCTGTGGATGATGAAATATATGCGAGCAATAGATCATCTTGCTGGCGATTGTATATCTTACAAACGAATGTCTATCGTCATACCGTGCAAAGGTAACAATATTTTCTTAGAAACGATGAAGTAACTGGTACTTCTTACGTTCCTTCTAGTGCAAAGGTAACAATATTTCCTTAAAAACAGGCTTTTCCTTGCAATTTATTGGTATTTATTAATTATTCTGATGTTTCTCGTTTTCCCACTCCTGCCATTCTTCCATGGCTTTCTTCCAGTCGGTCTGCTCACCGCTTTCCACGGCTGCTTGCTCACGGGCAGCCTCGTCCCGAGCTTTGTCGCGTGCACGCTTGGCCTTCATGGCCTCAATGGTGGCCTCGTCAAGAATCTGAATGGCACCACGCTTCACGGCATCCCGCAACTCTTCTTCGCCGAAGGCTTTTCCTGGCTCATTGAAGTCCGATATGTTGAACTCGTAATCCACTCTCAGCTCATGACGGATGAGCTTTTGCTTGCCACGATTAACCGAGTTCTTCAGCCTCAGCAGCTTACCGATCTTTTCTATTTCCTTTTGTGAAAACTTGTTTCTTCCCATAATTACCTGCAAATTTACGTTTTTCCTTTCATCTGCCCAAACTTCTAAGGGGAAATTTGCGATGCTTTGCTTTTGCTCTCGCTCGCTTTTTATTGGTGGGCACTATCGCTACTTTCGTTTCGCCTTGTTGCTGGGTTCTGTTTGCTGCTGCTTGCAGCAGCTTCGTGTCTTCTTATGCAATAATCCCCCGCCTCTCACGTTATCTTATCATCACACATTATTATATATAAGACAAAAAACAAAAATGATAGAATACATCCATGGCCAGCTGACCGAGCTGACACCTGCTCTTGCCGTTGTAGAAGCTGCCGGCGTAGGCTACGCTCTGAACATTTCCCTCAACACTTACACTGCCATCCAAGGCAAGAAAGAGGTGAAACTCCTCGTGCATGAATCGCTTCAGACCGGCGGCCGTGACGACAACTTCACACTCTACGGCTTTGCCACACGGCAGGAGCGCGAGCTCTATCGTATGCTTATCAGCGTCAGTGGCGTGGGAGCCAACACTGCCCGCATGATGCTCTCTTCCATCACGCCGGCAGAGCTCTGCGATGCCATTGCCAGCGGTAATGAGAAACTCATCAAAGGCGTGAAGGGCATCGGACTGAAAACAGCCCAGCGCATCATTGTCGACTTGAAGGATAAGATTGCTGCATCGGGTATCGCCGACGAACTCCATGTGGCTTCGGGCCGCAACGAGTCGCCGACGGTGAACAATGCCGTGAAAGATGAAGCTGTTGCCGCTCTTACTATGCTTGGTTTCTCCCCGGCACCGGCAGCCAAGGTTGTCATCGCCATCCTCACTGAGCAGCCCGATCTCGCCGTAGAGATGGTTGTCAAGGAAGCTTTAAAAAGAATTAAGTAGTTTGCAACACCGTCATTACCATATTGTAGTATTGCTTGTGCTGGCTGCCATCACAGTCAGCTACGCCCTTGCTATGCCTTGGTCGCCACAAGTGGTAAAGACTCCGCAAAACCAAAACAGACAAAGCCAAAGAGGGCAAAATGCCGGAAATGCTAACCAACAAAACACCAGCAGCAGGCAAGGCAACATCCATGCCCAGGCACAACCATTGTTAGCCGACGAAGATTCTATCCCCGATTCTCTGCTCCATCCGCGCTGGAAGATCCAACGCACCATGCCCATCACCTATGATGATCTGAATCAAAGCGCACTCGACTTGAAGCGTCCCGACGGTCTGAAATACGAAGTTACCTACAACGACAGCCTCAACGTATATATCATTGGCACAAAGATGGGATCGACCTATCTTGCCGCTCCCATCATGATGTCGCCAGAGGAATATATGAAGTGGAGCGAGAAAAACTGGCGCAACGCTTATTATCGGGGTAAAAACGACGAGACCTACAAAGCTAAGGGTAAGGAGAAATTCGACTTCACCGACATGCACTTCGACCTGGGACCGGCGGAAAAAATCTTTGGTCCCGGTGGTGTACGCATCAAAACACAAGGGTCGGCAGAGCTGAAATTCGGTGCTACATTCAAGAACATCGACAACCCTTCACTACCGACTCGCAACCGCAAGACCACCACAATGGACTTCGATGAGAAGATCAACCTCAACGTCAACGGTAAGGTCGGCGACAAGGTGAACCTCAACCTCAACTACAACACCGACGCCACCTTTGACTTCGATGCGCAGAACATGAAGTTGAAATACGATGGCAAGGAAGATGAAATCATCAAACTCGTCGAGGCCGGTAATGTCTCGTTCCCATCCAACTCTTCCCTTATCCAAGGCTCCAGCAGCCTCTTTGGTATCCGCACGGATATGCAATTTGGTAAGTTGAAACTGCAAATGGTGGCCTCGCAGAAGAAGAGTACGTCGAAGAGTGTCTCCAGCTCCGGTGGCAAGCAGCTCACTCCCTTTGAAATAGATGCATCTGATTACGAGGAGAACCGGCACTTTTTCCTTGCCCGCTATTTCCACGATCACTACGACGCAGCCATGAAGACACTGCCCAACCTCACTACGGGCGTCACCATCAACCGTGTAGAGATCTGGGTGACTAACAAAAGCGGCAACACGGCAAACACCCGCAACATCATTGCACTGACAGACCTCGGCGAGAACAGCAAGGTGAGCAGCAATAAGTGGACAACAACGGGGCAGCCCGTGCCATCAAATGATGCCAACACAGAGTACAGCACCTTGACGAGCCAGTATGCCACGGCCCGCGACATTGACCAAACCTCTACAGTGCTTGACGGTGCCGGGCTTGTGGGCGGCAACGACTATGAAAAGTTGCAGAGTGCACGCTTGCTCTCCTCGTCGGAGTACAGCATCAACAATGCAATGGGCTACGTCTCGTTGAAGACTGCCTTGCAGACCGATCAGGTACTTGCCATTGCCTACGAGTATACCTACGGCGGACGCACCTATCAGGTCGGCGAGTTTGCCAGTGATGTCACCGATGCATCCAAAGCTCTTTTCGTCAAATCGCTCAAGAACACCAGCAACAATCCCTCACAAGGCAACTGGCCGCTGATGATGAAGAACGTCTACTACTTGGCTTCCTCTGTAGAGAAAGACAAGTTCCGCCTTGACGTGAAATACCAAAGCGACACCACTGGTGTCTATCTTTCCTATATCCCCGAACCACAGGTAAAGAGCCAGACGCTCATCAAGGTACTCGGTGCAGACCGCCTTGACAATAACAACAAAGCACACTCCAACGGCTACTTCGACTTCGTCGAGGGCTACACCGTCAGCGACGGCCGTGTCTTCTTCCCTGCCGCAGAGCCTTTCGGCAGTTATCTCTATAACTATCTTGTCGGCAAAGGTGTCTCTGCCGCCACAGCTTCTAAATATGCTTTCACCGAGCTCTACGACTCCACGAAGACCATTGCCAAGCAGATTGCCGAGAAAGACAAATATCTGTTGCAGGGACAGTTCCGCGGCACACAGGCCAATGTCATCTCACTCGGTGCTTACAACGTGCCACAAGGATCTGTCGTCGTCACCGCCGGAGGCGTGAAGCTTACCGAAGGGTCAGACTATAGCGTGGATTATAGTGCAGGAGAAGTAACCATCCTCAACCAAAGCATCATCGACGCGGGCACGGCTGTCAACGTGTCGTTGGAGAGCCAAAGCGACTATGCCCAAGAGCGGAAAACAATGTTCGGCATGAACTGGGAGTATGACTTCTCCAAGAACTTCCAACTTTCGGGAACGCTCCAACATCTTTCTGAGCAGGCACTCACCACAAAGGTATCGATGGGTGCCGAGCCGGTCAACAACACACTATGGGGTCTCAACCTCAACTGGAAGCACGAGAGCCAGTGGCTCACCAACATGCTCGACAAACTGCCATTGCTCCATCTGACCCAACCCTCACAGATCTCTTTCACTGGTGAGTTTGCACAACTCATCGCCGGGCAGAGCCATGGCACGCAGGACAACGCTTCCTATCTCGACGACTTTGAGAACACGACAGACAAGATCGATGTCTCCACACCTTACAACTGGCAACTCTCGAGTGTGCCGTCGATGTTTCCTGAACATACCGACAATGCCACGCTACGCTCAGGTTTCAACCGCTCGCTGCTTGCCTGGTACACCATCGACCCGCTCTTCACCCGTCTGAGTTCCTCACTCACCCCAGGGCACATCAAGAGCGACCTCAACCAGCTCAGCGACCCTTACGTGCGCGAAGTCTACATCAAGGAGCTCTATCCCAACCGCGACCAAAGCACTTACAACGGAGCCACATCGACAATATCCGTGCTCAACCTTGCCTACTACCCCAACGAGCGTGGCCCTTACAACTTCAACCCGGATCTCGCCGCCGACGGCTCGCTCAACAATCCCACACGCCACTGGGGCGGTATGATGCGCAAGCTTGACACCAACGACTTCCAAACGGCCAACATAGAGTATGTAGAGTTTTGGATGATGGATCCATTTATCCATACACGTCAAGCCGGAAATGCCAGCGACTATGGCGGTGACTTCTATATCGATCTCGGCGAAGTGTCGGAAGACGTGCTCCACGACGGGAAAAAATTCGCTGAAAGCAGCATGCCTGTCGACGGCTCCAACAGCTTTGTCACCACACAGTGGGGCAAGGTGCCGACAACGACCAATGTCACTTATGCCTTCGCCACTACCAAAGGCAGCCGTGCCTTGCAAGATGTGGGACTCAACGGACTCAACGACAGCGAGGAGCAAACTTTTGACTCATATCAGGACTTCCTCAAAGCGGTACAAGGTAAGGTCAACCAAGCTGTGTGGGACTCGATCTGGGCGGATCCGGCTCACGACGACTATCACTATTTCCGCGGGTCGGACTATGACGACATGAAGGCCAGCATCCTCCGCCGGTATAAATACATCAACAACCCGCAGGGCAACTCGCCCGACAGCGATGGGCGCACTGAGCGCTACGATACCTCTATTAAAAGCACGCCTGACGTGGAAGATATCAATCAGGACTATACGCTCAACGAATATGAGAAATACTTCCAATACCATGTCTCCATCCGCCCGGAGGATCTGGAAATTGGCAAGAACTTTATCGTCGACAAGCGCGAGACAAAGCCCACGCTACGCAACGGCAAGAACGACACAGAAATCGACTGGTATCTCTTCCGCATCCCTCTCAAGGAATTTGAGCAGCGAGTAGGCAACATCAACGACTTCACGAGCATCCGTTTCATGCGCATGTTCCTCACAGGCTTTAAGCACCCTGTCATCCTCCGTTTCGGCAGCCTTGACCTCGTGCGTGGCACTTGGCGCGTCTATGAGCAGAACCTCGACAACAGTGGGGCACAGACAGGAACGATGACGACAGCATCCGTCAACATCGAGGAGAACAGCGACAAGAAACCTGTCAACTATGTGCTGCCACCGGGCATCAAGCGCGGACAGGATCCCAGCAACACCCAACTTGTACAGGACAACGAGCAGGCTCTCGACATCAATGTCAGTCAGCTCTCCTCCGGCGAGTCGAAGTGCGTATATAAGAATACAACGCTCGACCTGCGCCAATACAAACGCCTGCAAATGTTTGTGCACGCCAATGCCAATGAGCAGAACACTACCAACCTTCAGGACAATCAGCTCGCCGTATTCATCCGACTGGGCTCAGACTATAAGAGCAATTACTATGAATACGAGATTCCTTTGAAGCTCACCGCGCCTGGCTCGTATAGCCGGTTCTCGGCTGATGCCGCACGTGAGGTATGGCCTGAGGACAACATGCTCGACATTCCGCTCTCGCTCTTCACCAAGATCAAGAAGGAGCGCAACCTTCAGAAGGCTCAGGGACTGGCATCCTTTGCCCGTCCTTACACTGGATATGACAGTGACCATCCGCAAAACAAGGTCACCGTGATGGGCAACCCGACACTTGGCGAGGTGAAGACGATGATCATCGGTGTGCGCAACCTCAGTGCCGAGCAGAAAAGCGGCGAGATATGGATCAATGAGCTTCGTCTCAGAGAATACAACAACTCAGGAGGATGGGCTGCCAACGGCAACCTCAACGTACAACTCTCTGACCTCGGAACCATGAACATGCAGGGCAGATATGTCTCGCAAGGCTTCGGCGGACTGGAGAGCGGTGTCAGCGAGCGCACCACCGACGACCAAAGCAACGTAGCGTTTACCACAAGCCTCGAACTCGGAAAGTTCTTCCCCGACAAGGCAAAGGTGTCGGCACCGCTCTATTACAGTGTCACCAAGCAGGTCACCCGCCCCAAATACAATCCCCTCGACACCGACATGCTCCTCAAGGATGCGCTTGAGAGCACGGCCGATAAGCAGGAGCACGACTCCATCGAGAACATCGCCGTGACGAAGGCTATCACCACCAATTTCTCTATTTCCAATGCACGTATCGGCATTCAGAACCAGCGGCATCCCACGCCCGTTGATCCTGCCAACTTCTCTTTCTCCTACAGTCACTCCCACTCTCATAAGCAAGGAGAGACAACAGTCTACGAGAACGAGGACGACTGGCGTGGAGCGATAAACTACGCCTGGACACCTGTGTACAAGACGTGGGAGCCGTTCCGTAAAATGAAAAGCAAGAGCAAATGGGTGGACCTGCCCAAGCGACTGGGACTGAACTATCTGCCACAAAGCGTAAGCTTCAACTCTGAGATGACCCGCTCTTACTATGAGTTTCAGGAGCGTGACATGGAGGCGACGGAAAACAATCAGTTGCCACTGACGTTCTCCGAGCAGTTCCTTTGGAACCGTGAATTCCAACTCCGCTGGGACTTCACCAAGAACATCCACATGAGTTTCCAAAGTGCCACACACGCCGAGATAGAGGAACCGTACACGGCTATCAACAAAGATCTCTACCCCACGCAGTACCAAGCTTGGAAGGACAGCGTATGGCAGAGCATCAGACATTTCGGCACACCGCTCGACTATCAGCAAAACTTCAATCTGTCGTATCAGCTGCCACTCAACCTCATCCCAATCTTCGACTGGGTGACATCCAATGCTACCTATAACTCCAACTACAGCTGGGTACGCGGCACAATGCTGGAGGACAGCACATCATTGGGCAATACGATTCAGAACAACCGTCAGCTCAACGTCACGGGCAATTTTGATCTCGTGAAGCTCTACAACCATATTCCTTTCCTCAAAAAGACCAACGAGCGCTTCAACAGGGAGACGAGCCAATATCAGATCAACCAACAGAAGAAACAAAAAGAGCAGGCCAAGGCCAACAGGCAAAAGCAACAGAAAGCCGAAGAGGATGCACGCAAGAAAGCCATCGCCGAGGGCAAGGATCCTGACCAGGCGGTGAAAGAGTTGCGCGCCAAGAACAAAGCCGAAGAAGAAAAGAAGAGGCAACTGCCCCGCAACCGCAACACCTATGAGAAGGAGATCACGTTGCGTCCAGACACCACCCTTATCGTCAGCCACGGCAAGCATACCAAACGGCTCATCGTCGCGGCAAAAGATGAGAAGGGACATAAGGTGAAGCTGCGCTTCCGCAAACTTGACGACAACCGTATACGTATTATAAATAAGGTGGACTCCGTCACCAAACTGAAACTCTCAGTGATGGCTAAGCCAGCACTCGATGAGAAAGGGTGGTACAAGACGGCTCAAGTGCTGGCTCGCGTGGCCATGATGGTGCGCAGTGTCAGCGTGTCTTATCGCAATCAATACTCCATGGCACTGCCCGGCTTCATGCCGAACATCGGTGATGCCTTCGGCCAGACCAAGAACACCAATGCGGGCGTCCTCTCGCCAGGACTGGACTTTGCCTTTGGCTTGATGGGCGACAGCTACATCGACAAAGCTAAGAATCGCGGTTGGCTGCTCATGGCTGACAGCGTAGCCACGCCGGCCACGACCAATAATACCGAGGACTTGCAGCTAAGGATGACGCTTGAGCCCATCAAGAACCTGAAGATTGACCTCAACGCCAGCCGCACCAACACCACGGCGAAGAGCATACAATATATGTATGTGGGCAATCCCACCACACAGACAGGTACCTTCACGATGACCACGCTCTCTCTCGGTTCGGCTTTCGAGGGTATGGGCAACGCCAACAATGGCTTCCGCAGTAAGACCTTTGAGAAGTTCTGCGCTTCGCTCGACGCTTTCCGCCAGCGCGTGGAAAACCGCTATGCCGGCACTGTCTATCCCGAGGGCACGACACTCGCGGGCAAGACCTTCGACGCGGCCAACGGCGGAGTAAACGGCTACAGCGCCGACGTGATGATTCCGGCTTTCCTCAAAGCTTACACACGCATGAACAGTGGACTTGAACTCTTCCCCTCTCTGGCCCACATGCTCCCCAACTGGACGCTGCGCTACAGCGGACTGGGCAAATTGCCATGGCTACGGGATATCTTCAAGAGTGTCAACCTCAACCACAGCTACAAGAGCATCTTCGCCATCGGCTCCTACCAGAGCTACTCCACATTCATGGCTCTCATGGGACCGGGTATGGGCTTTATCACAGACGCCACGACGGGCAATCCTATTCCCAGCTCGATGTACAACATCTCTACGGTGAGCATCAACGAGGCCTTTGCCCCGCTGCTCGGTGTCGACGTGACGCTCCAAAACAACCTCACCGCAAAATTGGAGTACAGCCAGACTCGCGTTCTCGCCCTTTCGATGACAAGTGCACAGATCAACGAGGCTGTAAGCAAAGACTGGACCTTCGGCTTGGGCTATCGCATCAACAACTTCAATCTCTTCGGTGGTGGGGGAACAAACCGCAGTGTGAAGAACAAAGGAAAAGGCAACAACAGTCGCAACAACAATAGCAACAGTCAAACAAGCCGCAACAATGCCCGTGGACGTGCCAACCACGATCTGAACATACGTCTCGATCTCTCCTATCGCAAGCAGGCCAGCATTCTCCGCGACATCGCTACGGTAAGCTCCACGGCCAGCAGCGGCAACACGGCCTTCAAGTTTTCGCTCATGGCTGACTACACACTTTCTAAACTTCTTACCATGAGTTTCTATCTCGACCGTCAGACCAACACGCCACTGCTCTCGTCAAACAGCTACCCGACGACGACGCAGGACTTCGGACTGAGCATCAAATTCAGCTTGACAAGATAGATGCCCCCTACCCCTCTTAGGGGGGGAGTGAAAACAACCTTCCCCATTGAAAGGGGGCAGGAAGGTCGTAACTATTGAAATGAAAAAGACAGAGATTGCCGTTTAATACAGCACATAATGCTTAAACAGATTCCAAGGATAGTCGCTATAAGCCGCACGGCTATGCTTGGGAATATGGATGCGCACAGAAGAGAAGTGCGAGGGATCGAAGACATCATTGATATCTGCCGGCCAATATTCGTTGCCGATACGAGGCGGCCGGTTGCCGCGGATGTAGATATCCTTGAGGTGAGGACACTGCTTGAAGGCCCCTTTCATCAAGTGGACACCACCGGGAATGATGATTGAATGCAGATTGCTATCGTTTTTAAAAGCATTGAAGGTGATCTCGTCTACCTGATAACTAAATCCATCGTAGGACATCTTACTTGGTATCTCCACAACTTCGTCACTGTGATTGGCAGGGCGTATGGTAACCTTGCCTCCCCCCC
>ULVN01092439.1_pt1 | contig 63497 bp, 74 predicted proteins | sample 1959491 | NCBI WGS metagenome assembly ULVN01 (sample SAMEA4835787, study PRJEB28245) | human gut metagenome | biome: gut microbiome; material: fecal sample | place: Denmark | collected 2008 | reverse complement strand
TGTATAATATGAGAAGGAGTGCTTGTGAAAGTACTCCTTTTGTATATCAAATGTATACCTATCCGCTTAGTTATCAACACTTTATTTGTACGGAAAAATAATTATCCGTATAATACCTGACAGGTAGGTATACAATAGATATGTTGCAGTTTTGTTACTATTTTGTTACCGAAAATTTGCAAGTAACAAAAAATTTGCTTATCTTTGCAGCAGATTTATAAATGTAGGCTTATGGGAAGGAAGAAAACAATCGACAAGGAGCCAGTCACTATCAGATTCAAGGAACTTGCCAACGGAAACAAGAGTGTCTATCTGGACATCTATATGGACGGAAAGAGGAGTTATGAATTTCTCAAACTATACCTCATCCCAGAGGTTGGCAGAGAAAGAGCAAAGGCGAGGGCGAAGAATGCTGAGACGATGGCTAGTGCGAATATCATCAAGGCTCAGAGGGTTCTCGACTTGAAGAACCGAAAGGCAGGAGTATTCAGCAGTAACAAGAACATGCGCTTGGTAGAATGGCTAGACATCGTGAAGGTTGCCAAGCAGAAGGCTAGTAGGTCGGATGAATCGAGCAAGACCATTGAGAATGTAAAGAAGCATATCATCAAGTTCTGTGGCGAGTCTACCAAGATGGTAGACATAGACAAGAAGTTTTGCATGAAGTGGATAGAATATCTGAGAACTGCCACCAAGAGAGGTGGACAACCGTTCAGCGAAGTAACCAAGAAGGTGTACCTTACTTGCTTTGGTACGGTTCTGAATCAGGCTGTCCGTGATGGTATCATACAGATGAATCCCCTATCGCTCATAGACCCAAGCTATAAGTTCGGGTCTCCTGAGAGCGAGCGAGTATACCTAGACATTGAGGAGGTGAAGAAACTGGCTGCAACGGAATGCTATAGCCAGCATACCAAGCAAGCATTCATGTTCTCATGCTTTTCAGGTCTTCGTATCTCGGACATCAGGAAGCTGAAATGGAGCGATATAGAGGAGGTGAAGAATCCTGACGGAACATCATCCTACCGCCTGACCAAGACGATGGAGAAGACTCAGCGAGTTGTCAGCTATCAGCTATCCAACGAGGCGATGAAATGGTTGCCTGAAAAGACTAAAGACGAACTGGTATTCTATGAACTATGCCAGCAGCCAAACATCAACTATCATATTAAGGTATGGGCGAAGGCAGCAGGAATCAAGAAGAACATATCCTTCCATACCGCTCGGCACACCTTCGCCACCATGATGCTCACGCTGGGAGCCGACATCTACACCACCAGCAAGCTGCTCGGTCACTCCCGAATATCCACTACCGAGATTTATGCTAAGATTGTGGATAAGAAGAAGGATGAAGCGATGGGGCTGATTGATAAGTTATTCGATAAGGAATAAAAAAATCTCTGTAAGGTAGCCAGCCTTGCAGAGATTTAAAAGTTAAACTATGTAATTTGTGTCTGATTTTCAGGAGAAAAGCGTAACTTTGCCTCATAAACTTTTAAATGATTGGCTTATGAAAGAAGATATAAGATATATAAAGATATTATTGAATATCATCATTTTTTTACTGAGTTTTGTATTAATTGGCATAACCACGCTAGGAAATATACTAACGAGATTATTGCCGTAATTACAGAAGACAATTTTACAACTCTAGATTTCCAAACATTATCAGGGTTATACTTAGATTCTCTCCAGAACTTTTCTATCTGAGATTCACCAGACTCAGATAGTTCTATTCTATGGGAGTACTTTGTTGTATAACCCAATTCTTCTACTACGTGAATTGGACTCAGCCATTTTTGATTGCAGCATTCTTTGTCCGCTTCCTCTAAATCAGCAGAGCCTAGATTTGCTTTCTCATTTAATATAGAAAGAATCTTCTCTTCCTTCTTTGTCCGCTCTTTCTTATATTTCAGCAGCACATACAGCTTCTGTTCGTTAGTTATCTTTGCCATTTTACTTTTCTAGTTGGGAAAATATTTTTTCCTAGTTGGGAAAATTATTTTTCTCACTTACCATATTTCTTATCGAGTTTCTTCTTTAGCCAAGGTTTCATTGCTCCTATAATTCCAAAGATGATGGCGAAAGCCACACAGAAAAGTACTGGTCCAGCCTTAAAACCAAAATTTTCCATCACAACGAAGATAGTAACCATGATTGCCCATAAGACAAAGAATGTCGCTACCAATACCGAATAATAAACAAAGTTCTTCATACTATATATATTTTAATTTAATAACATATCTTGCAAGGAGTTCTGCCCATATCCTCAGCTTCCTCCTCGCTTATCTTTTCTATTTCTCCTGAGCAACGAGAGAGACCACGGCAATCAGGGTCACAATGATACTTGGTAGAAGTTTCTCCAGTACATATATATACTGACTCTGATTCATCTTTGCGACCATAATAGATTTGCTTATTTTCGTCACAAATAGAACATGAAACCTTACCTTTATCTATAGCTTCTTCTAATCTTATAGATTCAACCTTACCACTTCCAACCGTAAGCCCTGCACAATCAGAATAATAATGGTAATATTTAGGATTTGAAGAGATATAAAAAACCAAATCATCTAAATCTCTAGACCTAACGTCCCTCTCCATTCCCTTGTATATGGCTATCTCATTTCTAAGGGTATCAACTTCCTTTTCTAATGTATTGACTCTTTTTCTCAAATATTCGTCTCCACAAGAACAAAGAGTAAAAAGAACAATAAAAAGATACGCACAATACTTCATACCTACCACATTTTAATTATCCTACATTTGCTTGCCTCATACTACCACCCAATACAGATAGTAGCTGGTCATAGCGTTTCTCTAACTCTTCGTACTTCGCTTTCCAAACAGAATCGTCTAGCAAGTCGCTTTTGTCTTCACGATACTTAGGAGTAGGTTCAGCCACCAAGAACGATTGTTCTTCTATAAGTTGTTTCCCATGACCCCGAAGGAGCCATTCGGCTGAAATCTCATCAAACTCATTCAGAAACCCTTCGATAAGACCAAGTGATACAGCTTGGTCACCACGAAGTTGGCGATTACAAGTTACTTGCTGCATTCCAATCATTTTCGAAAAAGCAGATATACTTATTTGTTTAGCCTCTAAAACAGACTTAATTCTTTGTGCTACAAGACTTTCCATACATTTTACATTTTTAAATCATACTTAAATAAACATAACCGACTAAAGAAATATGCAATTTTGTTTGGTAGTCTAAACATATTTGCATACCTTTGCACTCGTAAACAACAAGTTGCTTAATTATTAGAAGCAAAAGTACAATAAAAAATTAAGATATGCAAGTAAAAAAGATAAAAATTATCAAAGTTTCGCCCGAAGGACGTAAAAAACTTGCTGAGCGATATGGATGCCGAAGGGAAACCATCTACAACGCTCTAGGTTTTAGAAGTCAGAGCAAGCAAGCCGAAGACATCAGGAATGATGCCCTGAATGAGTTCGGAGGTGTTAAGGCAGACAAGGTAGTGTTCTATTAGGAAGGAGGTGAATATGATTAAGAGATTATTCAGAACATGGCTGAGATGGACTCTTTTTAAAAAACTGAGCAAGTCATGTACCAACTGGGAAGAAGGTTTCATTTGGGTATATAACTTGCCAGTTTGGGAATGGAACATCGGCATATACTGCATTGAGCGTACAGAACGCACGTATTGGCACGATGCGCATTATGATAACATCAAAAGAAAAGTGTCTGTAGAAGAAGCTCAAAAACTTTTAAACTTCTTCCACAAGTAGAAACACAGTAACTTGGTTCAATGGTGTACCATCATTAGTAACGACAGTGCTATTACAAGAGGAGATACTTACAACTCTCCATTCGTTAGCATTTAGTTTGTCAATACGAGAATTAATCTTTTCGTTCAAGTCATCCAAGTTATCTGTCTGATAGGTGAACATAATTACTTTTTGCTGTTTCATACGAAATTGAATTAAGTTAAAATAAAAATTTGTCACCTGCAAAGGTACAAAATAAAAACAACAATCGGGCAACGGTAGATATAATAATGTATAAAATGAAAATTTGTCACTTTCTGTTTCATACACTACCGCCCGATTTAAAAATGGAGGAATTCTATGAATGAAATTTCAACTATTGTAGATGGTGACCGAATGACATCACTACAGATTGCAGAGATTACTGGCAAGGCTCACAAAGATATAATGAGAGCCATCCGAAATATGGAGCCAGCTTGGGAAAAGGTGCAAGAGCGCAAATTTGCGCTGATGCAAGAAGAGATTGAAATTAGTAATGGTGGTCACAAGATGAGACCTTACTTCTCTCTCAACAAAGAAGAATGTCTCTACATCGCCACCAAGTTCAACGATGAAGCGAGAGCCAAGTTGATTAAACGATGGAAGGAACTGGAAGAGCAACATCAAAAGCCATCCGTCCCTCAGAACTATCTCGAAGCTCTCAAATCTCTGGTCAAGGCTGAGGAAGAGAAACAGCAGCTAGCTTTGGAAAATAAGAAGCAGCAGGAACAAATCCTCACTATCAGCAAGACGAACATGGAACTTGGCAACAAGATTACCGAAATGCTGCCGAAGGTAAGCTACTACGATAAAATCTTGCAGAGTAATGCCACTATGACCGTTACTCAGATTGCTCAGGACTACGGAATGAGTGCCATGAGGTTAAACAAGGAGTTGGAGTCTATGAGAATCCAACACAAGGTTAGAGGTCAATGGATATTGTTTGCCCAATTCCTCGAAGGTGGATATGTTCACAGCAGAGCAGTAGAAATCGTAAGGAGTGATGGTCGGCACGATGTGAAGTACAACACCGAGTGGACAACGAAAGGAAGAATCTTCCTATATGAATCACTCAAAGCGAAGGGCATTCTCCCCTTAATAGAGCAGGAGAACACTCCCAGCGATAAGAGCACTAGTAGAACAGAGCCAGCCAAGGCAGCTAGTGCAAGTCAACAAACCATCAAATTCAACTGATATGATAGACCCAGAGATTAAAGAACAGCTAGACCGCATAGAGCAGTATTCGCTCATATCTGCAAAGAATGTGCTCAACATTAATGAAGCTGCAATCATTCTTGGCATGACGGTTAGAGGAGTGAGAGAGAACGTCAGGAACCGCATCATTCCTTGCTATAAACCAAATGTCAACAGACTCTACTTCAAGAAGAGCGAGTTGGAAGAGTGGATGACTCAGAACCGCAGAAAGAGCATGGCAGAGTTGAAATCAGAGGCAGCAGCCTATTGTTTTACCCATTAAACAGATAAACTTATGATAGCAGATGTAATGTTGGTAGCCAGCGTAATAGTTTTCGCTGTTGCCGTTAAGGAAATCCACTCCTACTTCAAGGAGGTAGGCAAGTAAGATATATGGAGATTGAACCTCACAAGAATAGTTAAGTATTAAGTTATTAGTGTGTTAAGTCTTATAATATTTCAGTCATTGAAAACAGCAGAGGTTTTTTGGAGTTTGCTACTCCCAGTCTCCACTATAACTTTGTCGTTATAATTTTACATGTTTTAAGTTTTTACCCAGCGCAAGTAACTCAGTTGGTAGAGTATGAAGGTTCTTCCCCCTTCGAGGTCGTGGGTTCGAGTCCCACCTTGCGCCCCATATAGCCCGATTCCAAGGCTTTATATCGGATAGGATAAACCTTCCTAGAGAGGTACACGTACCCAAAAGGAGCATCATTAACCACAGATGGTGCTTAGACGTGGAAGTGGCAAGCGAGTACATACACCTGATAGGTGGAATTTGGAAAAACTTGGAGTTCACTTGTGAAGAAGCAGACCTGATGCCGTGACCCTTATATAATAAGGTAGCATCTAAAGGTAGGAGCGCACAACTACAAATCGGTTCTAATGCAGCCAGCACGCTTTCTTTCTATTCGGTTCAATAGTTATAATTGGTTATTTTATAGAAATCAGATATATCACAATATGTGCGATTACTAGTGCTGGGAGTCCTAAGCCTCCATGAATGCAGAAGGGAACCAAGGGCGCACGGATGGATTAAAGGCTCGGAACGTGCGCCCTATTATAGAGAAATTGTAAATTTCAATATATTTTACATTTTACATTAGCAATACTTATGATTGCGGTAGCGACCGCTCAGGTTAAACTAAAATAAAAAACTCTATTCCCCACCATTCGTGAGAACCGTGGGGTTTTTAATTTGAACATCAAAACAAAACAACAATATGAGATATAAAGCAAATAGTTGTCACGATTGTCTCTTCTCGACCATGTGTGACAACCCGAATAAGAAACCAGATGGTGGCTACAAATGCAGCCGCTATGAATGGAAATATCAATAACAACTTAATACATATAAGATATGAAAGAACTTATCGCAATTCAGTCAGAACTGAAAGCCCCGAAGAGTCAGTTCAACAAATTCGGTCGCTACAAGTATCGCAAGGCTGAGGACATCTTAGAAGCTGTCAAGCCTTTACTCGCCAAGCAGAAATGCACGCTAACCATTACAGATGATATTGTGATGGTAGGCAACCGCATTTATGTTAAGTCTACCGCCACTATCAAAAACGAGAAGGGCGAGTGCGAAACAACAACTGGTTGGGCTAGAGAAGAGGAAACCAAAAAGGGTATGGATGGCAGTCAGATTACTGGAGCATCATCCTCTTACGCTCGAAAGTATGCTCTCAACGGTCTCTTTTCCATTGATGATAATGCTGATTCTGATACCACCAACGATGGGCAGCATCAGGAAGCGCAGCAGCAAACACAGACTCAGCAGCCAAACACCCAGCAGCCAGCATCCCCTCAGTACCACCCGAGCGACCTGAACGAAGGATTGGGTTATCTGAGCAGATGCGTTAGTAAGGACAATCTGTTGTGGGTAATTCAGCATTACCAGCCGCTCTGCTCTAACGCTCAGTTCATGCAAGCAGTATCAGCCAAGAAGAAACAATTAGGTATACAATAATATGACAGCAGCAACAAAGAAAATCACTCTGAATGTGCCAAAGATTACATTCATTGAGGAGTCTCATCAGTACTTCCTCGGCGAGAAGGAACTGAAAGGAGTAACGGGAACGCTCATCAAGAAAGCCTTCCCCGACACCTACAAGAATATTCCTGAGGCAGTATTGATGAAGGCAGCAGAGCGAGGAAGTCTTATCCACAATACGTTTGAAACCTTCTGTTCCATCTTCGATGCCGACATCAAGCAGTACCCAAATCCTACGGAAGAGCTTCAAGCCTTCCATAGTATGTTAGTCGCATACGATTTACACTATGTAGCATCCGAGTATCTTGTTACAGATGGTGAGAACTTCGCATCTGCCATTGATGGAGTCTTCGCTGATGAAGAAGACAACATCTATCTGGTAGATTACAAGACCACCGCCACCCTCCACTACGACAATGTATCGCTCCAGCTATCCATCTATGCAAGATGGTTCGAGGAGCAGAATCCTGACTTGAAGGTGAAGGAGATTGTTTGTATGTGGTTCAAGAACGGACAGAGCAAGTTCCAGCCGCTACCTAGGGTAGCAGATTATCAGATTGACGATTTAATCAACGCTTATCTCGCTGATGATGCAGAGTATCAATATAAGGTGGAAGTTCCTGAGCAGTTCTCAGCACTAGAGCAAGAGTACAGATTGATAACCGCTCGTATGGATGCCCTGAAAATCAAGCAGGATGATTTGAAGGAGCAGATGATGAAGACGATGGAAGCCAACAAGCAGAAATCCATCAAGACCAACATCGGTTCTTACTCTTATGTGGCAGCTACCACCAAGAAAACCTTCGACACGAAGCTGTTCAAAGACACGGAGCCAGAACACTACGAGTACTATCTGAAAGAAACGACCACCAAGCCGTCAATAAGAATCAAACTTAATTAAGTATAGATATGAACGTAAAGTTTACAGGCAAGATTATTGCAGCAGGGCAAGTTCAAATGGGAACTTCCCAAAACGGAACTCAATGGAGTTCCCAAGAGTATGTTATTGAGGAGTTGAATGAGCAGTACCCTTCAAGAGCCGTTATCCAAGTTTATGGTTCAGACAAGATTCAGCAGTTCGGCATCCAAGTAGGTGAAATAATCACCGCAAACATCGGATTGAAAGCTCATCAGTCTAGAGACGGACGATGGTTCAATCAGTTGGATTGTTGGAAGGTGGAGCGACCAAATAGTCAGCAGCAGGGACAGATGGTACAGAGCCAGATAGGTCAGGTTCCTCAGCAGCAAGCAGCCAACTATCCACCTCAGCCAGCACCTATCCAGCAGCAGATGAAGGATTTTCCCCCTCAGGTTAATGCAGGTGGTCAGCAGAAAAGTGGCCTCCCATTTTAATCATTAATATATAAGATATGGAAATCCATCTAGTAAGAACCTCCACTGGTCTTCGCCCCTATACGGATGATGATTACGAGGAAATGAAAAAGATAAAGGTTGGTTCCATCGTCAAGGCGAACATCGTCCGTCCAAGAAACGTGAAGTTCCATCGCAAGTTCTTCGCCCTTATCAGAGCAGCATGGGATTGCCTCACAGAGCAGCAGCGTACTAACCTTCGCTCTGTAGACACATTCCGTGAGCAACTTCTGATAACATCAGGATTCAGCGAACCGCTTTACGACCTCAACGGACAGAAGTTCTTGGAGAGAGCCAAGTCTATCTCCTTCGCCAAGATGGATGAGCCAGCCTTCAATGAAGTATATAGTAGAGTCTTAGACACCATCCTCACGATACTCTATGCAGATGGTGTTACAGAAGACGAGTTTAATAACATTTTACAAAATTATAGTTGATATGACACGTAGAAACGACAAGCGCAATAACAGACGTAACCGTCAGCGCAACAATGGTAACAACGAAGCTAGTAAGTTTGCATCCATGTTGATGGGTGCTATTATGGGCAAGGCTTTTGATGAAGTCTTCGGTAAGAAGGATGATGGAGATTCATCAGGCATTCATATAGAAGGCATCAGTAATCAGGACATTAACAACATCAACATTGTAAAGGCAACGTTATCTAAGTTGCGCATTCCTGCTGATGGTTCGGCAGTTGAGTACCCTATCCCTGATAATCTCCAGTTCTTCTTCGATGAGGAAGGTAAGTTGATGGTTCGTAAGAAGATTGAAGGAGATAATAAAGCTACTGGTGCAGTAGAAGACGAGCCTTTCACTTACGATGATATTTGCAAGAAAATGTTCTTGGGGAAGCGTATATTCTTTATTAATGGTAAAGGTATAGAGTTCACAAAAGCACACGATGAGAACTATGATGATGTTGATAACAGTACTAGCTCTGCTCAGGCAAGACGAATGGCTGCATTCAACAAGTTGCAGAACATCGCCAAGTATCTCAATAATGGGTGGCAACCTAACTTCACAGATGCTAGACAAAATTGGTATATCTCCAAAAAACGGAATGGAGAATATAAAGCTATGTTCAGCTACTCAGATAATTTTGGAGTTGTTTTCTTTAAGAGTGAATGCCTTGTAAATGAAGCCATCCGTCTGATGGGTGAAGATTATCTCAACGACCTTTTCTCAACCGACTGGTAATGGCAAGCTACGCTGAAATCAAAGCTAAGCTAGAGCAGGAAGGCAAGAAGATACGCAAGCGTTCATCCTATGATGAGCACAACTTGCAAGCCGCAGAGGTCAGGTATATCCGTGGGGTATATCCTGACCTTGAAGGAGTCTTCTTTGCCGTTCCTAATGGTGGCAAACGAACTTCCCGACAAGCCGCATGGCTGAAAGAAGAAGGCATGAAGGCAGGAGTATCTGACATGCTGCTCCTGAAGCGCACCTCTCAGTACGGTTTCCTCTGTATCGAAAACAAGACACCGAAAGGTAGGCAGGAACCCGAACAGAAGGTATTCCAGTATGATGTAGAACGACATGGTGGCAAGTACATCATTGTCCGCTCTTTAGATGAATTTATGAAAGCAATCGACAATTATTTAAATGGTGAACTATGACAGATGAAATCAAACAAGCCATCCAGCTTCTAAAAGAGAATGGCTACAAGGTAACTGCCCCTCCCAAGCAAGTCAAAGATGAATACACCTTTGAGAGAGCATGGGATTGGTACGACAAGAAGGTGGGCTGCAAGGAAAAGCTAGAGAGAAAGTGGAACTCCATGAGTCTGAAAGACCGCAAGGCAGCTATAGAGTACATACCTCTCTATGTAATCTCAAAGCCAGACAAGCAGTTCAGAAAGAACTTCCAAACCTTCCTTAACCAGCGAGGATGGGAAGACGAACTCATCGGAGCAACACCACCGCCAGCATCCGTTAACGAGAATCCTTCCGAAATCAGTCAACTCATCGCAAAGACGAGGGATGAACAGAACGTGACAAATGCGGATAAGGACAACGTTTTCAAGACACGCATCATTGGTATGATAGAGCTTCTGCAAAAGAATCCTCATAGCCTATGCCGAAAGCAGTTGGAGATATATCGTGATAACGGAACCTTGGAACGCTTGGGCATCCAATGGAATCCATAAACCACAAATCTGTTTACCAAAATGATAGCAATCAGTAAGTACAACAAGCAGCATCCTCTCAGAGTCTTTGAGGCATTCGCAGGATATGGCAGTCAGAGCCTAGCCTTCAAGTACCTCAAAGATAAGCATCCTGAGTTCGATTTCAAGGTAGTGGGCTACTCAGAGATAGAACCATCAGCCATCCAAGCCTACGGACTACTGCACGGAAGAGACATACCTAACTTTGGAGACGTGACAAGGATAGAATGGAATGAGGTTCCCGACTTCGACTTCATATCATGGTCTTCACCATGCCAAGATTTCTCCAATGCAGGACTTCGCCAAGGAGCAGAGGAAGGCAGCGGCACACGCTCGTCCCTTATCTTTCAGGAGAAAAGAATGCTGGCAGTCAAGAAACCAAAGTACGTTATGCTAGAGAACGTGAAAGGTCTACTCACAGATAAGATGAGGAAGTACTTCTTCCAGTACCTCAAAGACCTCGACTCCTTCGGTTACACCTCCTTCTACAAGGTACTGGACGCAAAAGATTATGGTGTACCTCAACATCGTGAACGCATCTTCGTTATCTCCATCCTACGCACAGAAGATGAGCCGAACCCAGAGTATCACTTCCCTTCTCCCATAAAGCTAGAGTCAACGGTTGAGGACATCTTGGAAGACAACGTATCTCCAGAATATTTCCTATCCCAGCCCCTTCTCGAAAAGTATCTCACAAAAGCAGACATCAATGAATCAATCGAAAAACTCTACCCCGAAGATAGCAATACCGAAAACTGCTGATGGATGCTCACCAACCATCACATCATCATTTGGTGCAGGAATCAGCATAGCCAATCTTCTTGGTGTTGACCATTTCCCTAAGGGGGGGGTGTTGATAATCAAAAAGTTACAAGCAGAAAACTCCTCATCAACTCAGACGTAGATGGTTTAAGTAGAACCATCCGAAGCAGCTATTACAAAACAAGTTTAGCCAACTATCTTGCACCAACTGGAAGTTGTGCCAACGCAATTTTAATCATCAAGAAATTATAATGTGCGACAAAATTATAAAGCTAGCAAACCTCCAAATCAAAGGCAGGATAGAGCAGCAGACCAGAGTCTACTCCACCAAGGGAATCTCCCCTACTCTCAATTCTGCTATGGGTCACGGAGGTAATTGCATCCCACTATTCTTAATCGTCAAAGAGATATGACATTCGTAACCATAATGAACAAAGAAATCATTCACACCGCACCAAACGGAAAGAAATACTCCATACAAATCAGGAAGTACACTCCAAGAGATTGTTTCCGACTGATGGGAGTTCACGAAGCTGATATAGACAAACTCCTGAGCAAGGAGAAGACTGGTCAACTCATTATCAGCAAGAGCAAACTCTATGCCCTAGCAGGAAATTCAATAGTAACCAACTGCCTGACCGCCATGTTCGAGGAACTGATATTCCCATCAGGGAATCACTACCACGACAAGACTGGTCAGCTATCACTCTTCTAGCTTATGGATATTTTTGGATATATCAAGATAGGCAAGCGTATCAGCAAAGCGCACAAAGCCATGTTTACCCACAAGACCATGGTAATATGGTACAAAGGCAACCCAATCATCGGAACAATGCACGATAGCTTGTGGTATCAACAAGACTTGAACGGAATGTGGGAACTATTAATGTTCCAGTCCGAAGTCACACACGTCTCATTTTTACCTTCGCCAAATGAAGACAGAGAAAGAAAAAATCCTAGCCATCATCGCTGAGATTCAGGCAGAGCGTGAAGCTGCCCACATCGTGCCGCCCCACGTCCTCACAGCCGAAATCATCAACAGAGGATTCCATAAACCTTATCAAGCCATCAACGAGTTATGTGATGAAGGCAAGATAAACTGGTGCCGCACCCTCAACGATATGGCATTCACTATCAGAAAATAATAAATCAAAACAATATGAAAATTATAACGCATAAAGAATTGGCATCCTTAGCAGAAGATGCTTTTAAGAATGCCGACAAGCATGGTTTCTATACTGAGAGCACAGAAATAGAAACCGCATTAATGCTAATCATCACGGAAATGGCAGAAGCTGTTCAGGCAGACCGCCACAATCGCCACGGAAGTATCGAAGACTATGAGAGCGAGATTCAGATGGGCAGAGATATTCCTACCGCCTACAAGAACGCTCTTGAAGGAACGGTTGAATCCGAGTTCGCTGATATTGCCATTCGTATCTTATCACTCTTAGGATGGATGAACAGCAAAAGCCCTATTAAAATAAATAGCAATTCTGTTCTTGCTGATGAATATGAAATTGGCAGGATTCAATACACGATTCAAAACAATATTCATAGGAGCAATATCGCAGCCGATTTATATCGGTTAAATGGAAAGTTTAGTTCGTTTGTTGATAATGAATCATCTTATTGGTTCGTATCAAAAACTCTACAGAATATTCTTATGCGGACTTTCGCAATCGCCCACAATCACAATATCGACCTGATGGAGCACATCAAGTTGAAAATGCAGTATAACGAATCACGTCCGTATCTTCACGGATGCAAATATTAGGAGGATAAAATTATGTTTGGAATAGAAAAGATTTCAAGAAGGTGCTTAATGACTTTTAGTGATGGCAGCAAGCTACAAGTTACCATCTACATTCCAAAGCCCACCAAACCCATCTTCCCTGAGCAGATGGAACGTCAGTTCATTGAGAATTTTAATAAATCGCAGCCTCTTGCAGTAAACAAGGTTGTTAAGTGTCACATCATGAGAAATTAAAGAGTATGGAAGATTTACCTATAGGCTCAGAAATAACCTTAAAGGTGGTAGAGACCGAGAAACCTGATTGTACTGGTTGTTTCTTTGATGAGATTATAAGCTGTATCAATATAGACATGTGCAATCGAATCAAGTGCGCATCAAATGAGCGAAAAGACGGAAAGAATGTTCAATTCAAAAGAGTGAAATAATCATGATAGACGATAAGAAAATAGAAGAAACTGCTAATAAGCATATTGAGACAGAGTATGCTAGATACAATAGTGGCGAGGTTGAGGAAGAAATGATTTGTCTTAGGGGCAAAGATAGCTTCAAAGAAGGTGCTAAGTGGGCTATCAATGAGTTCTTGAAGGACTTGTGGCATCAAACAAATAAAGAGCCAGAAGGATATGATGAATGGATATTGCTGCACTATAGTGTAGGTAACTATTATTCATTAGCCCAAGTCAAAGAATTCAAGTCTTGGAAAGGATTTGTTGAGAAAATGCCTATAGACGGGTGGCTCTATATTGATGATTTATTCGCATAGGAAGGAGGCAACCAATGAAAACATTTGTATTTGATATAATGCTCGACGGAAGATTCATCTGCACGTTAAAGTATAAATATTGTGCGCTCTTCCCGATAGATTTTGAAGATTTAGAAAAGTTCGTCCTCCAAAAGAGATCTACTTTGAAAGGTTATGATTTTAGAATTGTATTTTGATTATGAAACAGAAATTATTAAATATCAAGCACAAGTTAATCGCTTTATGGTGGTTCTTAACAAGAAAAAACTACTACCTTCTGTCATACAATGACAGAGAAGGCAAGTCTTTGGAAACCTATAACGTTGTAATTCCCGAGTTCATTGAATGGGTAAGAAAGAAGCATGGTGTTCCTACCAACCATGAGATAATCATGGAGTTGAAGAATATCGGCAACCTCTGTAGAAGCACAGATATTCTTGCATATAATGAGATTAAGGCATTGATTGAGAAACTTGAAAAGTAAAGCGTATGGAAAAGTTAGAATACATTCCAGGAGATTTGGTAATGGTAAAGAAGTCGGCACTTCAATTTGCTAAAGATAAAATATTTAAAGTAATATCTTCATTGAGTGGTGGCTTTGTTAAGGTAGTCATGTTAAACGATAGTAGTACAACATACTCTATTAGTAATAATGCTATTCGTCCGATTCCTATCACTCCAGAGATTCTAAAAAAGAATGGGTGGGAAAAACCTGATGGTTTTGATTCATATTGGCTTAACAAGATATGATTGTTACAAGAGGGTGATACATGGCATTCTGCTTTAGGTAGTACAAAAATTGCTATCACTCTTGGTAATATTCTGTATGTTCATCAACTCCAGCACCTTCTATTCGGGATAGGCATCAAACACGAAATGGAGGTATAGGTATGGATGCAATGTATCAAGTTTGCAAATACTGCAAGCATGCAAAACCAACTGAAACAGATTTACTTTATTTTTAGATTTGGAAACGGAAGGTATGTGAGCATGAAAGTTGTGACGGAGATTCTGAAAACTATTTTGAATAAGTTAATAACGCCTTCGGGCATAAAAGATAGAATATGACAGTAGAAGAATTGATTAACGAATTATCAAAGATTGATGATAAGACTATGAAAGTCAACTTCCCATATTCTCATGGTACACAAGAGAATGGGAACCCCATGAATGTTAATAGTATATCAGTATTTGATGATTGTGTTGTGATTTATTAACCATCCTGCAAAGGATATAAATATAAGTAATATGGGTAAACAAAGAAAGAACCCACCTTGTCCTGTTTTTGAGAATATTAGATGTAAATATTCTGTGCAAGGGCAAAAGTGTAGAATAGATGGGTGTTATGACCCAGCAGAAATTGATAGAAATAGTAATATTCATTCTAAAATATAATTAATATGGAAGATTATCAGAAAAGAATGCTCGATGAGCATAGTGAGTTGAAAGACCGTTGGCTAAAGTTGAATGCAGCTTTAGCTAAAGATGGCTTCCGTGAGAAAGTTGGGGACTATCAGTTTAAATTGATGAATGAGCAGTCGTTAGGTATGAAGAAGTACTACCTCGCTTTAACTGCTCGTTTGACAGATATGGGCTTGTTGAATGGTGACGCAATGCCTGAGAAGTAACTAACCACCCTTTCCTGCAACAGGAGAGGGTAAAAAGAAGAGAATATGGACTTAGTAATTACAATATTAGGTTGGATTGCATTAGGCGTTATATCTGCTTATCTGTTAGCAATAGTATGTAAAATAATCTTTGATGCTGCAACCGCTGATTATAAGTTATACAAGCATGTAAGATTGTGTCGCAAGAGATTGCTACGAAAGCGATATGAAGATTATGCTTGGCTATTATTCCAGTTAGAGAAAGATACGGAAGTTTTCAATCTTACTCATAACACAAGAGATTGGACTTTTGAAGATTGGAGAGAATTTTATCTTAAAAAAGCAAAGGAGGATAAGCAATGGACAAAGAAAAAATAAAATCAGCTATTGAAAAGACTATTAGTTATATGAATGGTAACTATTATTCAAAATTTGAAGAAAAAATGATTGTTGGTTACCTGAAAGAAGCACTTAAAGAATTGGAGGATAAATATGTGTAAAATAAATATCAAAAAGTCAATTCTAGAGATTGTCGAAAAAAACAATCTAGAAATTCTTAAAATAGACTTATACAATGATGAAGAATCTTTTGTTAAATTTGATGAATATTGTAAATTTTATGCTACTCTACAAGACTTAAATTTTGAGGTAGAATCAATCTTTATGTATGATAAAGTTCGTGGTATGGTTTATTGCCGAGATAAAGATACTAAAGAACCAGTATGGATAGTGTCTTGTGGTGATGAAGGTGGTTCTTGGTGGGAAGTTAATAGAGTTCCAGAGTTCTATAAGAATCAATTAAAACACTGAGGGATGAAACGAAACTCATATAAGATTAAATGTATCTTTATAGGTCATAGAGTATATGAAATGATTAATGGATTCTCAATCCGTGTCGATATTAATGTAAAAGAAGTAAATAAAGTATGATAGGAGATATAATCTTATTCTTAAAGACATGGTGGGAGCAAAATGTCACCTGTCGTCATGAGTATGTCCATAAAGAATATGGCAGAATCAACTTTGAAGAGTGTCGAAAGTGTGGAAGAATAAAAAATTATATAGGTTAGAGTATGGAAAAGATTTATAAAAAAGATATTGATAAAATAATGCCTATTCTTCAAGCATTAGAAAAAGGTAAGACTATTCAATTTGCAGCCCTTGTTAACGAATGGGTGGATTTAGATGGTGATAAGGATGGATTACTTCTTGAAACTCTTATAAATAATCCCCAAGCTTTTCGTGTCAAGCCAGAACCAAAGTATCGTCCTTTCAAGGATACAAAAGAGTGCTGGGAAGAAATGCAAAAGCATCATCCGTTTGGGTGGGTAAACGGTGTAAAGAAGGTTATTTTAGTGTCGTTTATGTCAATGACGAATAAGCTGGTCTGGGAGATAAGTATGATAGCTCCATTCTACTGGCTTCAAAAAATAGCTATACAGACAATACCTTTGTAGACGGGACTCCATTTGGCGTAAAAGTGGAGGAATAGCTTATGGCTGAATTGTTATTTGACATTTTTCTTTTTTCTTGTACGACTGCTATAGGGTTTATAATAGGATATTATTCACGAAAGTAAAATAGATTATGAAAATAGAAATCAAAAGAGTAACGGACTGGCAGCGAGTTGTGGATGCTGCTCGGTTCACACAAGGCAAGGAACCGCTGGGGCATGAGCCTAGCGATGAGTTCAAGAAACAGATGATTCTCAGCGAGCATTCTCCGCTCAGGGAATTGGAGTTCGATATTAAGATGTATGGTATACCATATTGGGTGAGTAACCATTTTGTTCGCCACGTTCATGCTCAGCCATTCGTCTCCACATCTAGACCAGATATTACTGGCTCCAAGGTGTCACGCCACGATATGCGTCAGGATGATTTGGTCAACTTGCAGCTATCCCTCAACGCTCAGGAGATTATCAATATCTCGAAGCTGAGACTCTGCAACAAGGCATCCAATGAGACAAGAGAAGTGTGGTATAAGGTACTTGATAAGTTGGCTTGTATCGAACCTTTGCTTGCTTCTGCTTGTGTTCCACAATGCGTATACAGAGGGTTCTGCCCTGAGTCAAAATCATGTGGCAGAACTAAGACAAACTTTTTTTTCTTCATGAGAAAATACTACAAAAATCTTAAATTATATACTGCCAAATAATGAAATATCCAAAATTTAACGTCAATGAATTTGTCGGTGGGCACTTCGAGTACACCACTCCATGCCCATTCGGCATTCAAGGCAAGTACACCCATGAAATACTGATGGTAGGTAGCCTTGCTTGCCAACGATGCGAGCACTTCCGAGGTATCAACAAAGAAGATGGTATCGTATCTTGTGGAATCGAATAGTTTTAAGAGTGCAGCCTATCTGCATTCTTCTTAATAATTAATCAAATTTTATATATGAATACAAAGAAAATTTCAATCATTCAGCGTATCAAGGAAAAATTCCTTGGTAAGCAGTTCTTTATTGCAGTAATCGCTAACAAGGGAACCAGTTCCTACTTCGTTAACTCTACCATCTACCGCTCAGAGAAGGAGGTGAAGGCTTACAAGAAGTACATCACCACAGACGAGCGTATGAAACAGAGCTTCGATTTCGTAGGCTATTATGGTTTCCGTTCTAAGTTCGACTTCCGCATTCCTCTTAGCGGAAAGCCAGTATCAGTTGAAGAGGCAAAGAAACTGGCAGAGAAGTAGTATGGGAAAGTTGATAGACCTTACTGGACAGCGTTTCGGCAGATTACTCGTCTGCCGAAAATCTGACAAAGAGAACCACCAGCATGGTGCGTTCTGGATATGCAAGTGTGATTGTGGCAGGGGTTGTACGGTTCTAGGTTCTGCTCTTCGTGACGGACGAACCAAATCATGTGGCTGTTACCGCTCAGAGCGAGCATCTGCCATCATCACCAAGTATGGCAACCGCAATGGCAGACCCAAGCGGAAAGAGAAAGTTAACGGATAATATACATTTTATCACTTTTCATATTATATTTGCAACATGAAATTCAAGTATTTAATAGATAAAGTCAATGGTTTCAGGCACCGCAACGTTTTTGTGGTACTGGACGGAAGAGCCAACTCGGTCACGCTCTCCAAGGGCATCTATGACCACATCATGCAGAAGGAGCGAACAGACAATTCCATCTTCGTGTTCAGGTTATCTGACCGAGGTACATACGGATTCTGCATGCGTGAGGACTGGGAAGAACTTCGCAAAGCCAACACCGCCTTCGCTCAGCTTCAATTTAATCAGAAGTATAAGAAGGTAGGTTTCAGAAGTGACTACCCTTCCATCACCGCCATCCTTGATGAGTACAACCTTCCTCTCAACAGAATGGTTCGCCTGACTTGCATCCCACGCAAGTCAGCCAAAGGCGAACCTTATTACGAAATCATGCGACCAAACTTAAATTCGAGCACATGGCAACAAGACAAGAAGTAATACTCAAAGGGCTTACCCACTCTCCATCCGACTACGATTGTCAGGATGGGGAGTTGGCAACCTGCCTCAACCTCATCAACGAGGATGGGGCACTCCACCCTATTCAGCAGCCGATAATAGTAGAGAGTAGCAAGAATATCACCATATACCAATATAGTTCAATAGAACTGGTTCATAAGGTGACACACAATCAGGCTATTCACTCCCACTATATCATACGTTCCTCAGACCCACAAGATAGGGAAAGATGGGGATGGATAGAGCAGGATTCTGCAGATGATACACCTACAGAGTTCCTGCTTGGCGATGATTTCCACGTCAACTCTGTTTGCGCCATCGGAAACGTCTTATGCTTTGTTGGTATTAAAACTACCAAATATGCTATATGGAAGACTGGTTCTTATCTTATTTTCGGAAAAGATGATTTGCAGTTTGGTATTGAGATTGCCAACACTTATCATCAAGACCTTACCTTAAAGGTAGAAGCTGGAGATGATTTCTACAAATACTTTATTGTAGAGGATGGAAATCTCAATTTGTACTACAATACAAGTGCTATTGGTACGAGGAAGATGTTTACAGACCTTGATGCGATTGCCAACAAGAAACTTGCAGAACTCGGAACAGAGTATCTCAAAAGAAATGTTTTCGGTGTGGCTGCTCTTCGTCTTTACGATGGTACATACATCAATATATCAAACCCTTTTGTTCTTCCTAGTGCAGAGTCTAACGCTGTTTCTAGAAAGATAAACATATACAAAGACCCAGTAAAACCTGATGCTCCAAACGGAAAGACTATAACATCAGGTGTCGGCATCAACAAATACACCATAGAAATTAGAGAAGTTGGCAACTTGCAGCAATACGAGGATATTGTTCAGGGAGTTGATATATTCCTCACCAATGGCGAAAGTTTCTATCAGATAGATAAATCTTATAAAATAATCCGTACTGCTGATTATGGAGATATAGACTACGTGCTTTTGGATGATATGAACGCAAGAGACGTTCACGACACAATCGGCAATATGCCTTTCTATCATTCGATATTCATTCCTCTTAGTGAATTTGAACATCCGAAAGTTGTTAAGAGGCCAACGCAAGCAGAGGAAAACATTTCTCTTGCCGACCTCAACCGAATAGCATTTGGCGGCACTACTGCTATTACATACAATAACAGACTGCACATCGCTGGCATCAGAAAGAACATAGATTCCAGTTTGGTTCGCCAACCATACGGCTACAAGAATGAAGAATATCTTACTGCCATATACGAGATTCCGACAAACAACGGAACATACTATCTGAACGGATATATTGGTAACTATCAGGATATTATCGCTGTGCCAATTAGTGATGTGAAAGAGATTGTCGTTTACGAAAAACGCACATCTGGGTATCGTAAAAAACGTTTTAAATTATATAGCCCTTCTAATTTTGGCTTGTCATTTTTCGTGCAAACTCTAACTGGAGGTATTGATGATATTATGGGAGGCGATTGGTATGATATTACGGAATCAGACTGGAATGCAATCAAGCAGAAAGCAGATAGTTTTGCCGCATCAAACTCAGATGATTCTTACCAGCCTTCACTTATCAGAGTGAGCGAAGCTGAGAATCCTCTAGTCTTCCCTGCCAAGAATAGTGTTCAGGTTGGCTCATCCATCGTTAGTGCAATGGCAGCAAATACCCGACCAATCAGCGAAGGTCAGTTTGGTGATGCCCCACTCTACGCTTTTACCGATGAAGGTGTTTGGGTATTGATGCTTGGAGAAGAAGGAACCTATATTGCCCGACAGCCAGCCAACAGAGATATTTGCTCTAACCCTAAGGGTATATTGCAGATTGATGATGCAGTTCTGTTCCCTACCGAGCGAGGTATCATGATGCAGCGAGGACGAGAATCTGAGTGCATTACCGATGTATTGGATGGCTTTCCATTCGACTTCACTCTAATATACAGCTATTCCAAGAAAAATCAATACTACCCTATCTCTATTCTTGAACTACAAGATTTTGAAAATGGAGAAGTAGCCTATGTTAGATTCAGGAAGTATCTGAAAAATGCCGACATGATTTACGACTATTACGATAGTCGTATCATCGTCTTCAATCCTAGCTATGACTATGCGTATGTGTATTCCCTGAAAAGCAATTTGTGGGGAACGATGGTGAATGTGTTCGCAAAGCGAGTTAATAGCTACCCTGAGTCATACGCTATCAACGGTGCAGGAAAGATTGTTAATGTTTACGTTGAAGAACCGAGCGACAACATTCCTTTCTTTTTCTGCACGCGACCATTAGCGCTTGGTCAGGGAGATAGCCATAAGACTATGTTTACTTGTCTTATCCGTGGTTATTGGACGTGCGACTCCAGCAAATCTAACGGACAGATTCTTTTTGGAAGCAACGATATGAAACATTGGTTCTATATCGGTTCTTCTATAGACAATAGTCTTAGAAACTTGGTTGGCTCTCCATACCGCTATTTCAGAGTTGCCGTCATTGGTAAGATGAACGCTGATGAAAGCATCAGCAGCATTTCTACTGCTTTCCAACCAAGATGGCAGAACAAACTTAGATAAATATTTTATTGTCATGTTAATACAATAAAGGGAAGCAGTCCGTGATGGATAGCTTCCCTTGCTTTATCTTAGCCTTAAACGACTAATCATTTAAAATGGATGCAAAGCGATTCTTGCTCTAACAGCCGAGCGGTTGCTTGCATCCTTAATCTTCTGTTTCTTATCCTCAGCCAGTGCCCAGAATCTATCAGCACCATCAGGAAACACAATCATTAACCATTCATAAAGGCATTGGTTCACGATATAGTCATGCAAGTAGACGGTCATGGTATGTACACTTGTCTTAGAAAAACCTTGCGGCATCCTCATCGCCAAGTAGTAGGCATCCTCATCGTTGGTAGGCGAACCTATACACTCTTCCCACTCGTTGGAATCAAAGCCGCCACCGAGCATTTCCACCTTGGTGAAACGGAAAAGCATTTCTCTGCAATCCTCTACTGCTGAGTCTAGAATCCTTGCTAACTTATCTCGGTTTCCTTCCTCTGATACGTCAAACACATTCTTTAATTGTTTTGCATCTATACCTTTCTGCTTGGAATAAGAATCAGCAAAAGAAAAAGCAGTATTCTTGATGTCATATACCAACTCATTCTTTTCCAACTCTATCATCACTTTATATCCTTTATTACAATACCTCATATCCTATCCTCCTATCTTGTTGGTCTTTTACGTGTATAAATGATTGCGTCAATCTTTAGCAGCAAAACGTTTGCCTTGGAGAGATAATCTTCCACCTTATCCTTATAGACTACTGAGCACCATTCTGCTACTATTTTGTTGACTACATAACTAAAAACCGTTGATTCTAAGGTCTTAAATAAACTCTCATTAAAAAGGCTGCTTACTCTCAGACCAAAGACCTCGTTGCTGCCTGAGTCACACTTCTTCCATACAAGAATACTCTCCAAGGCTACGGAAACATCATCAATGGAATCTTCCCAAAAGCCTTCCAGCATTTCTCTATCAGCTTCCGTCACAAACACTTGGTCATACAGACTTTTTCCGTTTTTATCCAAGTTCTTTCCTCCTATGTAGGCAGTAGTCTTTGCCACCTCCTCATAGATGTCACTTTTCGTGATTGTCAATGTGAAATTTGCCATTCTTTATCTTTTTATAGAGTTTATAGCCTAATACGATTAACAGCATGCAGAGTGCCCCAAATGACCATACTGCATATTTCAACTGAAACTGCTCCCACTTGGAGAGTTGTTTTTCAACTGGGTAGGGAACTGGGATGGAATCTCTTTTCAGGAAGGAATCCACCTTCACCTTATACACATTTTTATAAATGCTCTTCTCATGCCATCGGTCAAGAAAGCAAGTATCTCCCTTCTGTCTGAGAAAGATGGAATCACGCACAAAAACGCTGTCAGAAGTATGCAGCGTATCGTGTTTTACTACGTCCCGACATATAACTTTTTCCATCGGGACGTATTTTGTCTTGCATCCCGACAGAAGAAAATCCACCAGCAAGATACCAATCACGTAGAGTGCTACTTGCCAAAAATCAGTATCGTACCATTTTACTTTCATAGGCTAAACATTAAAGACCTTCTTTGCTCTTGTAAGAAACTTTCGTCTTGATTTCAAGCCGTTGGTTCCACCATTGATTGTCTTGGTAATAGCCACGAAACTATCACTATCAGCCAGTTTGTTCAGGTCATGTTTCCACCACCACCACATAGCACTCTTCGTTGCTCCTAGCGGAAGCTCCAGCAACTGAGGATTCTCCATGATGTCACCAGTGCAATACTTGCTGTTCTGATAAGCCTGATAGTTGGCTCTGCCAGTAATCTGAATCAATCCCCTACCCCGATACTTGTAGCCATCACCATCTTTAAGGTTGCCGAGCATGTTCTTCAACTTGCCCACATCATACCTATGGAAGTAGTCCTTGTTGCCGAGTTCCTTGGTGTATCTCAGTTCACCACTTTCATGTGCAATTTGAGCCAAGAAATGAGCCATTCGCTTAGGAGTATCAATATGGAACACCTCAGCATAGCCATTGATATAAGGAAGAAACGCATCCATCTTATCCTTGGCATTCGGCATAATAGCCAAAATCTGTTCTCTTGTTACCTTCATATTACTTGCCCTCCTTCACTTGTTTCAGCATACTTGCGAGTTCATCCTTCACCTTGCTCTCAAAGTTGCCTAGTTTTGTCTTGAAATAAACGTTTACCCCGAATATTGCTCCAGAGTAAACCAATGTCTGACTGACATACCACAGCACACCATCAGACACCACATAATTGTTGAGAAAGAATGATAGGAAGGTGAGTACAACACCACTCACTAGCATTCCTATAGCTGCACCATATTGCAATCCTTCACGTACATTTGGAGTCATATCTTATATTTATATATTATTAATAATATGCAAAGATAAGAAATGATTCCCAATTAGTTACTTTATCCGTTTATTGTGTGCCATATTTTGCTGGTAGGATGCAAGCAGTCAGGGTCTTGCAGATACTCGATAGCCATCAAAACCACCATTTCCTTCAACTCATCAGCATCTTTGCTATATCGCTCCAGCATCACATGATGGTCACTTCTCATCAGGTTCATAGTAACAGCCAAATCATGGATGGTGTAATCAGATATATCATCCTGATGCTTGTCAAAGGCTTCTCTTATCTCCTCGTCCGAGAAGAAGGGAGCCATGTGCTTGGTTCCGTCAGCATCCTCATACCACATCTTGCTGATAGCATCATCGGCAAAGTGCTTATCAAAATGCTCTTCGCTCAACACACCATACACCATCGCACAAAGATGATGTTCCTCCACATCGCTCAACTTGCATGAGAGATACTTGCCGACTGCCTTAGCTATAGCCAACATCTGTTCAGGAGCCATTTCCTGCTGATACTTTTCTACGAAATCTACGAAATTCATACCTATACAAATTAAAAGTTTATGATGTTGCAAAGATACGAATATCTTAAACGCAGCACCATAAACTCGTAGACATTTCTGTAGCTATCTGAATATCAGACAAATACAATTACGATAAAAACACCTCATTTCTTTATTCGTCCTTAAATCTGGTTCTCTTCTCTCCACCCCTCGTCCAGATGTCGTTTTTCTTGCGTTTCGCCACCTTTCCGATAACGTCATTCTCGTAAAGTTCGGGCTTATTCTCCCTACCTTTGGTCTCTGAAGCAACACCACCATTCGGGTTGCCACCTTGGCTGGCATCAGGTTTCCCATTGCCATACCATTCCTTGTCACTTGGTTTGTCTGCAATCATAACTATAAACTATTAACTATTAACTATAAACTAAGCAGCAAGCGGTGGGTTCTGTCCGTCAGGACTCACTCCCTGACCGCTCATCATCTGCTGCAACATCGCCTGAGCCTTCGGATTGCTCTGTGATGCCTGAGCAACTTGGGCTTGAAGCTGAGGAGAGAATCCTTGTGGAGTCTCACCATTCTGAATGGCTTGCTGGTTGGATGCAACCGATTGCAACAACTCCTCTCCAAATGGGAAATCTCCTACTTGCAACAACTGCTCCAGCGTGATAGCCTGATTCTGCCATAAGGTCATAAGGAACTCATTTGCCATCTGTCTGTATACAGGAGTAGCCGTACTTTCCGTGATGTTGATGTCAAACTCAACGTCTCGTATCTTCTTAGGGTCGTAGTGTACAATCTGTCCTGCCCTACCCACGATATTGAAGTTACGAGCCACGTCATAGTACTGCTGCATATTCTTCACGGTCTTGTAAGCACCATCAATGATGAACTGGCTGAATGTCTCCAATATATCAAGCAGCGACATGGTAGCATTCTGTGTCTGCTGTGCATAGAGCGAACCGCTCGTACCTGATACTCCTGGTTTACCTTGCAAGGCTCCGTTCACTCCCGATATATCCTCAAAGAACTTCAACTGATAGCTGAGCAAATCACCGATACCGATGTTCGTAGAGTTATTCGCCACTTGCTGAGGAACCTGACCGCTCTTGTTTGGCTTGTATCTCACCACACCATTGAACCTACTCCACTCATCGCAGAAATCATCCCAACTCATATCATCAGGCAGACAATTCTCAGGACAGAGCAGCACACCCTTGGCACTTGCACGCATGATGAAGTCATACATCGTGATAAGTCGGTTCACGTATCTCTGCTGGTCAATCACATCTTCCACGAAGCTGTGAATCTCGCCATCAATAAACGGATAGAACTTAAAGCAGTATGGATGCTCACCATGAGCATAAGGGGTCTCGCCTTCTCTTAGAATATCACCAAAAGGAGAAAGGTAGTAGAAATGCCAGTAATCATCCATAAACCACTCGGCATCAATCAGAGGAATATCCTCTTCCAGCATGCCAGCAGCCATACCTCGCCTGATTCTGTCTCTGTTCTCTGCATCTACAATATCAGCCTTATCCTCAATATCAATCTTGAAATCATCGCCATTGTTGTAGTCGTGGCATCGGTACCTTGGCTTACTCTCCTTGCGCCAAACCTCAATCACTCGGCAGAGTGAAGGGTTGGAAGGATTCATAAAGTCGATAGTCTTAGGGTCGAACTCACCGAATCGCTGGGTGCAGTCTGCAATCACGAAATCTCGGTTAGCCGCCAACCGGTATATCTCCTTCAACTTACGAGCCTCAGCAGGAGACTTGGCAAACTCTCTCAGCACGTTGCCGATGGTAATGTCATGCACCTCACCCAAACAACTCACGTCCCAACCACGGAAATCCCTCATATTGTTGTCTATGAAGAAATTGTTCGGATTCACGTAGTCAGTCCAGCAATCCAACCTGCCTCTTCGCCATCCATACTTTTTCTTATAGATAGCAGCACCGCTTATTAGGAACTCTTCCATGGTTCGGGCATCCAGTTCCGTCTCTCGGTTCAGTTGTCGGTTACATTGCAGCACCACGCTCATGGTCTCACCATATCGTTTTTCATCCTTATCTCTGGCATTGCATGTTGGTTCCTTGCTCTGGGAGCGATATACACCCAGCACATTCTTCACCAACCTACGGATAAGGTTGTTCTTCAATGGTTCGCTACCCTGCTCACGGATATAGTCTTCCTCCCTGATACGCTTAGTAAAGCCACACTTGCTTTTGAACTCAATGGTATCGCCCCACTGGTCTCCATAGCAGTATCGCTTGTTTCTCAGTCTTCGCTTTCGGAAGTTATCCATGTTGTTATAGTATCGTTGAGCCTCCAGCAAGATAGAGAAGGCACGCTCGTATGGCTTGTCAAATCGGTTCTTGGATGCCTTCACGCTATCCAGTTCTTCCTTGTCAAGTACCCTACTCAACGATAGCAGTTTGGTTTCTTCTTTCTTCTTTGCCATAATTTATGATGTTGTAGGTTCAACAATATGTGCCAACTTTCTAGCCACTCCAAGGAATCCGCTTGCAGTATCGGTATCTCCAAGGCTGATACAAGCGAGATAGCCAGCCATGTATAAGATGGCATCTTTCAGGACGGAAGGCAGACTGATTTTCTGTTCGGTAGTGATAGATGGAACCTGAACGTAGATGAATGCCAATGTAGCATCCTGCTTTTTACTAGTATATAGTTCGATACTCTTGCCGTTAGCCGTATGCACGATAGCCGCAATCGGTCGCTCAGGATTTCCCCTAACTCCATATTTGCAGTTCTGATACTTGTAGGCATCATCGCTCTCTGAAATGATTGTAGCAGGACGGTTCCAGTCTCCTGCCTTCACAGAAAGGATTCTCAACATATCGGTAGGCAAAACCATCTTACCCACGTAATAGCCGTTGCTATCATCCGTCCACGTTACATCATTCGTACACGAAGTACCTTCCACCATATATTCAGGAGAATCCGAAAGAATGATTCTTGCTGCATCTACGATTTTACTCTCAATAAGTTCTGCTTGCGAGAGTGTATCAGAATCGTCAGGAGCCAGCAAGCCAGCAGACTCTTGGTTTCTATCCAAGAGCACCTTCACCTCTTTCACTAAATCAGATACAGCATATTCTACCATTACTCTAAACCTTCTAGTTCAACACCATTTTCTTTAGCAATCGCCAAGATGTCTTCCTTGGTCTTCATCTTGGAACGGCTCACACCATAGGTCTCAGCCAGATAGTCCTTGGCATCCTCAACGTCTGTCACTACGTGGGTCTTCTTCTCGTCAGCCACTTTCTTCTTTGCCTTAGCAGCAGCCTTCTTCTTGGCTTCCGCAGCTTCCTTCTTCTCGTCAATACTCTCCACCAAGAAGAACTTGTCGTTGAACCAATAATGAGACTCGATAGCCTTCTGTACCTTAGGGTCTCTTGTCATATAGACACTGCTGCCCATGGTCTTACCCTCAAAAACAATACGCATCCGCTCGTTACCTACCATAACGCTGAAAGCCAAATCAGTACCTGCTTGATATTTATTAAACATGATTATACCTTATTTATATAAGTGTTACTAAAAAAGGGATGGGGCTAGTGCCCACACCCCTCACTATTTGATGAATAAATTGCAATTCTACTTGCTTTTAGGCAGCAGCCTTTGTTCCCTCTGTATCAGAAAGGCTATCTGATGCAGGAACCGCAGCAAGGCGCATACGAGCGTGTGCCTTAGGGTACTTCAAGTACAGACAAGCTACCTCCTGAATAACTACTGCATCGGTGTTACGGATGCCAGCCTTCTTCAAGTCGAGCACGTTTCGAGTCCAAGACAAGTGTACTCGCTTAACCAAGAACTCAGGGTCAAGGGCAAAGCCGCAGTCGCTCATGCCGAAGATGTCAAACAACTCAGAGTGAATCATCAACACCTCACCGAAGTCAGTCTCCCAACTCTTGAACTTCAAGTCCCAAACCTCAACGGTGTCCTTCAAGCGGAACTTGTCAGAATCAATCTTACTGAATGCGCTCACGAAATCTGAACCAGCGATAATCACCTTGCGCTTGTTGCCGATACCAGTACCAACAAACAAGTCTTTTGAAATGTCAACCAACTCCAAATCAGTAATCACTCGTTCATTCTTGCCGTGGCCCTTCTTAATATCGTCAGCAGTAGCAACATGACCTACCTCAATATCCTTACCAGCCATCCACCAAATACCCTTGGTAAACCACTGGGCAGAGTTGTTCTTGGTAGTATGCTTGATACAAGCCATATCACCGAAGAGATAAGTACCTTCCATCGCAAGACGCATATCATAGATACTATCCTCCTCGATGTCAGAGAAATCCCAGTCTACTCGCTTAGCTGCAATCTTATTAAAGGTACTCTCCTCTACCTGAATCATGAAGTTCTGGCAGTACTGAATCTCAGAATCAGGAAGGTTGTTGAAACGACCTGTCTGTACATCCAACTCACCGCAACTCTTAGCCATACGGATAAGTACCTGACCCTTCTTCAAAACAGGAATACCGATAGCCTGCTTGCTGACCAACTCACCATTTACAGCATACACAATAGGATAACCCTCTGTATCTTTACCGCAAACGCAAAGTTCCAAATCAGGAGTAGGAGCATCTGTAATTGTTGAATAGGCAACACCCTTATAGTTGGTAATAGCCTTCACACCCACCACTCGGATGGTATCATCCAAAGTAAACATTTCAGGGTCTTCTACCTTCAATACCATAGATGTACCAGTACTATTCGTGGTATCCTCCTTGACGGTTGTCTTGATAGGACGTGTACCGATACTCCAATACTCAACTACAAACGAACTAGCAGACTTGGTTGTCGCATAGCGTGAAATCTGGTCAACTGGAGTAGCCATCGGACGAATCTTGGTAATCTTGTCGTTGATGTCGTTCTCATAGAACTCCGTACCATTCTCGTTAAAGTGCTCACGACCTTTTCCCTCAGTAGCGATACCATCATCCTGACGAGCCGCACCACCATTGCCAGCATCATTGGCAGCAGTAGCACCACCAGCTTCCGCAGCATGACCACTCTCGGTAGTACCGCCATCAGGCAGAGCCGCCTCAGCCATGATAACCTGACCATTCACTCCAAAAATAACTGCCATAACCATCAGGAAGACGGAAAGCAGCCGATTAAATGTACTTTTCTTCATTGTTATCCTAAATTAATTAAACATTATATATTATCTTTTTACCTTTTCTCATTATCGAATGTGTGTTCTCTTCTCGTTGCCACGCTGCCAGATATTACCCCTACGTGATATTCTACCAACAGCACCAAGGTCAGGCTGATTATCCGTAGGCTTGGTCTCCGCATTGGCAGAATCAAGGTCGGCAGTACCATCGCCCTTCTTTCTCAGTTCAAGGTTCTTTACGTGCTTGCTGTTCTTACCACGAACCTCTCCCTCATGGGCTGCATCAGCCACATCAGTATCATGGTTCTTAGCCTTGATGAAAGCAGTAATCATTTCCTCAGTAAACTTGCCAGTCACCACATTGCGCATAGTCTGAAAACACTGGTCGATGGCATCGTTCACAGCTTCCTCGCCATACTTCTCTTCCAACTTGTCGAACACCTCATAGCTGGAAGGCATGTTCTTGTCATACTCCTCCTGCAACTTCTTGCCGTTGGCAGCATTCTGCAAGAACTCCGACTGAGCCGATGCAATTTCGTCCGCATTGTCAGGGTCTGAATAGTAATCAATGGCATCCTCACCATGTGTACGAATCAACTCAGCGTAAGGACTCTTGCCAGCCTTCATCGCTTGTAGGAAGGTAGCCGCCTCAGGGTCACTACCCAGCCAATCGCCCATCGCCTTTTCATTATCCTTGTAACCCTGCAAAGCCTTCTGGTCGGCATCATAATCATCATTGATGGCTCCATACATAGCCTCATCATCCGCATACTCCGTATCAGGGTGACGGGTCTTCAAACGCTCCAAAGCCAAGTCTCTCTTGGTCTTGGTATCTTGCTGTTTTGCAGCACCAGCATTCTGCTCAATATTTGTATTATCGTCCATATATATATGTGTATATTTATAAATCAATGCCCAAAATTAATGCTTTTTTCCGATTTTCATCTTTTATCCGTTAATTTAGTCTAATCGGATGCGACTAATTCAATACTTTTTTGTATATTTGCAGGGTCAGATATGAAATATAAGGATTCACGATGCTATTTTATAGAGGAACGTGATGCTGATTTATTGAGGGCTTACAAAGAAATTATTAATGTAAGAGACAATATCAGACTCTCAGAGATTGAGGAAAAACTAGCCCAATCTCCGAGCAGAAGATTTTGGGTTTCAGAAGACCGTGCTTATATAGTCATATTAGACTTACTGAAAGGAAAACCTCTTGATAACATGATTCCTACCCGAAAGGAAATGTATCAGGAGATTTTCAGACGATTCCAGATTCATAAGAGTAATGAGCCATATCTCAGTAATATGGATATTATCAAACGTGTATGTGCTGAAAAAGCACCCAGTTTCTATTTGACTCCTCAAAGCATACACGTAATTCTTAGCAGGGTGAGAAAGGAGGAGAAGCAAAGATGCTACGAGAGACGAAAGAGAAGATTGCGCTTTATGCTGGGTACATTATAATAATGTGTATCACTTTTCTTGGATATGATGGCATGGGTCTCTTTGACGATTGTTCTATTCAGAACCGACTAAGCTACCCTTTCTTTCATCAGAACATCTTTCATGCTGCCATCAACCTTTATGTTTTCCATCAATGCTACCGAGCCATCCCTTGTGGCATCGGTCACTTGGTGGCATTCTATCTTATAGCCATCAGCTATCCCTTCACCTCATCCCTACCAATCATCGGTCTAAGCGGCTTTATCTATGCTTACATGGGCTTTATCGCCCCTTACGTGGAGAATAAGGTAAGATACAATCTCACCATTCTCCTATATATCTGTGTTGGAATCTTCTTCCCTTGCATGGCAGTTGGAGTCCACATCTATTGCTATGTACTTGGTCTGTTGTGGGGATATTTAAATGCACCGCTATGCCAAGACAAGTAACCGCCAAACTGACTGATGCTGTAGACAAACATGTATTGGGCATCCTGAAAGAGAACGAGAAACGCATCAAGGAAATCAACACACCATTCAATCCCATCAAGGGTGAAGGTTGTGGAGATAAGCGATTCCTGCTCTTCCTTCCTGATTTCCCGATTCAGAGACAGCAGCTTCCAGTTTCCATGAAGAAGATTCCGCTCGTCAAGATGCTCATCGAGTTTGGTAGCTGCAAGGCAGTAATCGAGGAACTGCACAATGATATAGACGAGCCATACAACCTAGAGGAAGAAATTGAGCAACTGGTAGAGCAGTTCACTCGCATCAGAATGAAACACGACCCTTTCTTCTTCTTCGCCACATTCATCTATATCAAGCCGAAAGGTGGAGGTCTCCCCTTTCGCTTTGTGCTCAGAAGACCGCAGCGCAGACTGCTCAGGTGGCTGGAGGAGCGAAGAAAGAAGAATCGCCCTATCCGACTCATCCTGCTGAAAGCCCGACAATGGGGAGGTTCTACGGTTATTCAGATGTACTTCCTCTGGCTGCAACTCATGTGGCAGAAGGGTCTCAACTCGCTCATCGTGGCTCAGGTGAAGGACACTGCAGAGACCATCCGTGGTATGTTCGAGGAAGCTCTGAAAAACTTTCCTACCAAGTTCCTCTACGAAATGGGAGAAGCATTCTCTGAGAACGAACCGAAGTTTGTTGGAGTAGGAACATCAGGTAATGTAAAGAAGGTTCCTCAGCGATTCTGCAAAATTAAGGTGGGTTCCATGGAACGACCATTGTCAGCCAATGGTGAAGACTACAACTTGGTACACCTTTCCGAGGTTGGTTTGTGGAAAAAGACGGATGGTAAATCTCCTGAGGAGGTTGTACAGAATGCTACCAATGGTATCTTGTACCGACCATACACGATGATTGCCTATGAATCCACAGCCAATGGTACTGGCAACTTCTTCCACAAGGAGTGGCTTGCAGCAGTCAAGGGAGAATCTCAGTTTGAGCCGTTCTTTGTTCCTTGGTACGAGATATACGATATGTATCATCTTGAATTTGAAAGCAAGAAACAGAAGGTTGAGTTTGCCAAATGGCTATATGAGAACCGCAACAATACCAATACGATGTCCGACCGAGAGGAGCCATGTACCTATCTTTGGAAGTTATGGACACTGGGTGCTCCACTGGAAGCCATCAACTGGTATATTGCCGAGCGTAAAAAGTTCACCGACCATGCCGACATGGCTGCTGGCTACCCTACCGATGATATTGAAGCATTCAAACATTCAGGAGCCAAGGTCTTTGCAGAGGACAAGGTTGACAAATTCCGCAAGGGATGCCGAGCACCTAAGTTCATCGGTGATGTTTATGGTGATGGATATAAGGGCAAGAAGTGTATGCAGAATGTCCGATTCTGTGAAGACAAGCAGGGGCAGTTGTGGATATGGAGCAAGCCTGAGACCTTTGACGATTGTAAGGTAATAAACCGCTATCTGGTCGTAGTGGATATTGGTGGACGTAGCAAGAATGCCGACTGGTCTGTTATCTGTGTCTTCGACCGCTATTGGATGATGGAAGGTGGCAAGCCGTATGTGGTAGCCCAATGGTATGGGCATATTGATATGGACTTGCTGGCATGGAAGGCGGCTCAGATAGCCAAATACTACAACGATGCTCTGTTGGTGATTGAATCCAACACCTTGGAAACGAAAGACAAAGAGCACATCTTGGAAGGTGGTGACCAGTCTGAGTTCATCCTGAATCAAATCAAGGACGTATACGACAACCTCTATGCACGCAAGCAGAGCGAATCGGACATCAAGAATAAGGTTCCAGTGAAGTACGGATTCCATACCAACGTGGCAACCAAGCCGATGGTTATCTCAGTATTGGTTCAGGTTATCCGTGAACAACTCTATGTAGAGCGAGACGATAGATGCTTAGATGAATATCTCACCTACGAGAAGAACGGAACCGTATACGAGGCAGCAGACGGAAAGCACGATGATTTGCTCATGACCAGAGCCATCGGACTCCACATCTGTTTCAATGAAATGGAAATGCCTAAGATGATACAGAATCAGGCAAGAGTAATGAGAAGAAAGGTTTCTGTTTCGGCAGCAACCATCATATAGTTTCAAACAATAATAATTACGATTATGAAAGTAACAAAGATTTTCAAGCGCATCAAGTGCGAAATCATGTACCGCCAAGCTACGGCTAAGGCAGACTACGCATCCAAGAAGAACAATGGTGAAATCTTCTATGTTCTTCCTACGCAGAAGGGCAACCTCATGATTATGAACCGCAATCTCTTCGAGGCATTCAAGAAGACCAAACTGGTAGACAACGACATGAAGGTCAGAGACCTATTCAAGGATTGTGTCTACCATACCAACTGCAAGAGTGAGAAGGGAAAGCGCAGCCGCAAGCGCAAATTTCTCAGATGGAAGGGCTTAATCTAAAATTTTTCTGCCCTAAATAAACGGATAAAAGATAGGTGGAGAAAATTCTGCCTATCTTTGCCTATTATTAATAATGTGTATCAAATATGATTTATAAAATAGTACAAGGAAATAGTTTCAAACTCCACATCATGGTGCGGAAGATGGACGTATCGAAAGAGTTCCAGCGACTCGTTGATTTCGATATGAATCTAGCCACCGACATCAGAGTAGAGCTATCGGGCTGTTTCTGCAATACAATTTCTGTTCCAGTACAAGTAGCAGGAATCCAAGGCAACGTACTGATATGCGACATACCTTCCACCCTTGATTACGGAAACTACAATGTCAGGGTATCATGGAAGTATGATGGTAGCGAAATGGTCAGCATTGAGCGAAACCTTCTGAGAATCGTAGAACACAACTCTATGAGCAATGTGCCTATCGGTATCACGGAAGGTGAGCATACTGGCTTATTCAACCTTCGCTACTACATCGTGACCGACAACCAGTCAACTTGCCCAGTATCTTTCATAGTTGACAACGCTAAGTTCAGCTATACCATCAATGAAGAAACTCAGATGGTAGATAGTCAGGAGAGCTTCGTAATTAACGCAACTATCAGCAACGGAAAGAAACTGGAAGCTCAGTTCATGCCTATAGAAGGTTTCAGTATCGGTCAGGTAAAGGTTATCATGGACGGAAAGGACGTTACTGCTGAATATTACAACAGCAACAACCACAAGGTCTTCATCCCAGCCGTATCAGGCTATGTTACCATCACAGCAAGTGGAACCGTCAATGCAAGCTATTATGGCGCATCATCAGCCAAGAATATGAGCGAATTGAACATGGAAGACCTTACGCTTATGGAAGGCACTCTTGTCGGTCAGACTCTCACCATCACAACCACGGAAGAGAAACCGTACATCTGGTTTGCAAGCCGCCAGCCACTTGTATTCAATCAATGTGGGTTCGAGGCATCCATGAACGCCACAAAGCTAGGTTACCTCTACTACTATTGGTCGGACGAACTTATAGCTGGTGACGATAACGAATATCAAATTAAATTAAAAGAATAATATGGCAGAAAAGAAAAAATACAACAACATCCTCATCAGTGGGCGCAAAGACCAGACTCTGACATATTCAAAGTACGTCAAGGACGAGGAATCGGGAGAATCCGTCAAGGAATCACTCGACAAGAAGGTCAATGTAACGGATAAGTTAGAGACTCAGCAAATCAAGGATGGTGCTATCACCAACGAAAAGATGGCTGCTGGTTCTGTTGGCAACACCAATCTCCAAAATGGTTCTGTCAGCAACGAGAAACTGGAGGATGGAAGTATCACCAATGAGAAGTTGGCAGAGAACTCCATCACCAAAGACAAGTTGAAAGACAATACCATCGGAGTAGAGAAGTTAGACACAGAGCTTCGTCAGGCTATCAATGCAGCCACTGGTCTTCCTGAGGATTTGGTGGAAACCATTCAGAATGTAGACGTAAGCATAGCCAAGCTGAACGATACGGTTTATCCTATCACGTTAGGATTCAGTATCAATCCAAATGTAGGCTCTATGCAGACAGATGTTCGCTATTCCATCATCAGCGATGGCAAGCCACTTATTCCTGATACTCTCCTTATCAGCAAGCAGATTAATGATGCCACTCCAAAGTCTCTTTCAAACACTCCTGCATCCAATGGAACCCTATCCACCCAAATCGAAGGAGCAAGAGAAATCTTCAAGTTTGAAGTAGAGAAGAAAGGCAGAACTGGCAAGAGCACATCTCAAACTCGCTATCTCTGCTACTTTGGAGGGAACCCAGCAGCAACTATGACCGCAGAAATCCTCAACACGCTCAACAAGGTATCAGCTACAGGAGTATCATTCAATCCAGAAGTTACAACCAAGGATAATGATTATATCTGGCTTGTAGTACCTAGTTATCTCTCGATCACCCGTGTAACCAGTGCAGGATTCGATGTAACCCTTGCTGCTCCCCAGACTATCACAAATAATCTAGGCAGTTTCACGGCATACCGCACAGCCAATCCTCTCACCGCAGCTACATGGAATTTAGTAATATCATAAACGTATAAAGATTATATAATATGAGTATAAATTTAACAGACGAGCTTCTAGCCAAGACCAAGAAGGGTAAGATTGCCTCTGCTAAGCAAGTGTTTCTTAATGGAGACCAAGAGAACTTGCAACAGATAGGTGAAAAGACCCATCAGTTGGAGGATGCCATCAAAGACATCACCGTCTCAGGTGGAGCATCAACTGCAAATGCTGTCTCTTATAACAACGAGACTAGTGGCATGACTGCAATCACTGCCCAAGGAGCCATTGATGAACTTGCTGCTAAAAACAAGGCACAAGATGCTACTATTGGTACTAAGGCAGAGAAGTCAGAGGTAGCTACAGAACTTGATAAGAAATTCGACAAGGAAAATATTGCTCAGGAGTTTGGTGATTCCAAAGAAAAGGTAGTATCCCAGTTTGCCCTTCCTTTCCGTGAGATTGAATCTCCAGAGTTTATTCATTGTATAGTAGATGCAAATGACCATCTATTGTTTACCATCAATTTGGATGGTGAAGTAGATTGGAGCAAAGGTATTCCTACACCAATAAAAGCAAAGTTTCAAGAGATTATCAATCAGTGCCAGCAGGATAAGAGAGACTTGTTAGAGTCCATTAATACTCTCAAAGGTATCTTGGATAAGACAACCATTAAAGATGAAGAAGGCATTGTAGTTGAAACTCCTTTCCGTTATATTCAGAACGAGGAATTTATCTTTGCAAAGGTAGATGCAAATGATAAACTTCTCTTCGGTTTTCAGTGGGATGGTACTCCAGTATTTGGTAAGACAAGTGCAGTAGAGGATAGATTGCAGTCACAAGTAAGTATTTTGGCTGACAAGATTACCACTATCTTGGGTGATGATGATACTACAAGTGCTATTGACACATTGAAGGAGTTGAAGGACTTCTTTGCTAGCATTGATAATACTCAGACTCTGACAAGCATCCTTGCAAACCTCAATAGTGTTAGCACCAAGTTAGGAGAAGACATTAAAAATCTTCAAGATACAAAGGTAGATAAAGAAGAAGGCAAGTCTCTCATTGAAGATGAAGTAAAAGAGTGCTTTAGAATAATTGAGAACGAAGAGTTCCTCAAAGCTATTGTAGATTCAGATGATAAGGTTCTGTTTGGTTTCTACAGGGCAACTGGCAAGCCATATTATCCTCTTAATGAAATGTATCACGTCATTCAGAATGAGGAATACTTTGCTGCTTGGGTTACTACTGACGATAAAGTAGTACTTGGTCTTAGAAGAGACGGACAAATCATTGGTGAAATCCATGCGGTAAATGCCTTGAAGCAAGTTATCTCTCAGCTTCAATTAAACCTTGCATCATTGCAGGAGAAGGTAGGTACAATAGATAATAATCTCAAAGAACTCCTTGATGTTTTCTCTTTGCAGGAGAATCCTGAGTATATGGCAGTTGAGAAAGATGCAGATGATAAGGTTCTTTCTGCTACTTACAATGATGGTAGTCATTATATCCATAATGCAAAGTCTGAGACCATCCCAACAGAGTTTGAACATATTGAAGACCCTGAAGGAAGGTCTGAAATTACTATAGATGCAGAAAGTAAGTTGCTTGGCTATCGTGATTCTAAAGGAATTAGATACGAGCAAAGTATGCAAATAGACCATTTCTATAAGAATGGTAGAGAGATAAATTATGCAACCGAAGACTATGTAAACAATAAGCCTTTAGATGAAGATAAAATCCATATATCTAAACTTGAAGGGGTAAAAGATTATAGTTATCCCAACTTGTTTAATTCTCGTTCAATACAAAAGTATGATTCTGCTTTTGCTGATAAAGTTTATGAAGCAATAGGTCGCAAAACTGGTGAAACTGGTTGCTATTCAAATTTCATTGACTGCAAGGAAGGTGACTGGTTTACTAGAAACGACTTTGGTACAGGTATTGTTGTGGTGTGTGACGGGAAAAGAAATATTATTGGTGACGTGAAAGATGTAGCCTATAAGCCTACGTTTCAAATTAAGGCATCTGAAGGACAAGACTTTTCTGAAGTAAGATATGTTGTGATGGTCGTTATGCTTGCAAACATTAATAGTCAAAGAATAGTTAAAGCAAAATACATAACAGACAGAACAGAAGATACATTAAGAATACCTAAATTGAGAATAGGTCAAGATAATCTTGAAATGGGAGTCGTTCCATATATAAAAGCAACGTCTGGCAATTTTTATAGTCTATCTATAGATGATAGCACTTCTCCACAAATTGTATTAGATAAGCTTGATGGAATACCAGCTTCAGAATTACCTAATGACTTTCCAAAGTTTAGTTTTAGTGGCGATTTCTCTGAGTATCTGGATAGTCTCGTTATGTGTCCTATAGAAGGAGGAGAAACATATTTGTTCGAGTTAGGGAAAAATGGGTTGGTCAAACGCTATTTAAACAAAAAAGTTAATTGCGCAAGAGTTATCAAAGAGTCTAGTACTGCTTATATATATGGTTGCGATGGTGGACTTAACACGTCTTCAGGAAGACTTAATATTTTTAGAGCAAATAATCATACATTTGATGTTGTCAAAAGTAATATAATATCATCTGATGGGCAATTATTAGAACCTCATGATTGCTTGGTATTGTCAGTTTCCCCATTGCATGTTATAACACAAAGTTATATTCCTAATCAAACAACAGTTGTTGATGGGGTATCGAAGAAGATAACTTCTTTACATATAGAAGAGCAATATGAAGGAAAACGAATATGGATATGGAAATCAGAAGCCCACCCAGATTTATGGAAAGATAGTCATGACCAGGCAGATAATGCTGATTACTTGCACAATAACACCATTTGTCTTACAACAGAAGGAAATGTTTTGCTAAACAATAAGCATGCCAACCAAATTCTCATTTTAGAAAGAACTTGGAACGAGAGTTCTCATACTGGCACCATTGGAGATATTTTATATAAAGTTGGAGGTGACCACAACAAGGTTTCTTATGATGTGTCAAATAGAATCAAGACTACAGAAGAGCAACAATGGTTTGAAAGTCATGATGCAGAAATGAGAGAGGATGGAAGTATAACTATGTTTGATAACGAACCATCATATCCTTCAAGGATTCTTGACTTTAAGATTGATACAATAAATAAATGTTTGAAAGATTTCAAGTCATACTCTTTTGAGAAATATCATGGTAGATATATGGGTTCTGCACAAAAATTAGCAGATGGCGTATATCTTGTATCTTGGGGTAGTGTAAGGGACGGAGGAACTCCTAACCTTGGCATTTATGATTTCAATAAAAATAAGAAAATATTTGAGTTGAAATTTGATGCTCTAGCATATAGTACATATCGAGTTTACGGAATAACGGTTTAATATTAAAAAAAAAGAATTATGGTAAAATGTTTAGTTACAAAATTAAATGGAAAAATAGACAATAAATCCATTAGAAAATTAGATGAGTTGAAACTATCTGTACAAGAAACTGAGTCTTCATTAAATGACAGAAAACTTAGAGTCGTTCTTGAGAATGCTGGTAGTTGTCGCTTGACTAATGGTAATATATTGTCGAGTGCTGGTACTTCTATGGGTGATATAACAGCTATTGACAAACTGAAATCTGTAGATATCTATTTTGATAACATCAATAGTGATGTCTTCGTCAGTTCTAAGTATGATTTATCTTATATGAAGTTCAATTTCAAAGGACTTCTTTTTGATGTAGATGAACTGAAATATAGCCCAGTTAATTATTTAGACTTAGAAAATACCCAAGCTTATGGTGATGTCAGTACTTTTGAAGGCAACAAGTTGCTTAGAAACTTCAATGTTAAAAACACTAAAGTTTCTGGTAATTTAAATGTCTTTAAGGATAATACAACACTTACAGATTTCGTCATTTCTGGCACGAAAATAACTGGGACTATTGCTGATTTGTTAGGCATGAGCAGTTTAAAAAATCTTGCTGTTTCAAATATACAAATCACTGGGACTATTGCTGATTTGTCTAGCATGTCCAAACTAGAAACAATTTATTTAAATAATACATCAGTCAGTGGAAATATTGCTAGTTTGTCAGACATGAATAATCTTGGTTATTTAAATATTAGCAATTCACGCATTATTGGTGATATTTCTTTGCTAATGAAAAATAAGAAAGAATGTTCTATCCTAGCAACAAACGCCACATTGAGTTGGAAACAGACAAGACCTTCATCTAGTTATATTTTAGCTATTGAAGATGCTGTTTTGGAGGATGTGGATGCGATGCTCATAAACCAGGCAAATTGTCAGGTAGGCTTTATTTCTTCATCAGGTTCAGGTAAAAAGCTGATAAAAGTATCTGGCACTCGTACATCTGCATCAGATGCCGCAGTAGTAACCTTGCAGCATAAGGGCTACACAATCAGTATTGCAAAGGCTTAGTAGTTTAATATTAAAGTAAAGAAAGGAACAATATATGAATAAATTAACAAAGAAGTATAAGGTAGTACATGAGGGAACCAAGATGGCGTTCCCTCTCACAGAGGAAGGTGACAACGCTGAGGTATTCCCAGCCAACACAGCCACCGCAGTAGAGTTTGACACATACTCAGAAGCCAAGGCTTACGTAGATGAGCATAACTTGGTGTATGAAGAGCCAAAGTATGGAGAGTAAGCCATATAGATAAAGAAGAAGGGTGAGTCAAAAGCTTCACCCTTCTCTTATGCACCAAACAGAAACAACAACATTAATCATACGAACCATTACGATTCACCCTTGTATATGGTCTTAACCAAAACATAGCAGCCTCCTTTCTTTAACCCCAGAATCCGTTGTTAGCAGCATTCAAACCATACAAGCCAGCCTGATAAGCCACGCAGTTAGGAACCGCAGTAAATGGGCTATAAGGAGTAGTAACGGTCTCAGGCAACTTACACTTGATACCAGCCACCTCATTCTGCAAGCCAGCCAATACCTGATTGATAGGAGCCACAGCCTGACCAACAATCTGAGAGGTCATAGCAGAAGACTTGAAGGTGCTGTTCTCTTCACGAAGAGCATCAATCTTGTTCTGTAACTCTCTCATTTCAGCTTGCTTTTGTCCGTCAACGATTGTCTGAGTGCTATCCTTGATAGCGTTGTGCAAGTCACAAGTCTGTCTCTGAGTCTCGTAAGCTACGTTTGCGAAACCACGCTCCTGACCATTAGCTACATTGTTGATGGCATTCTGCAAGGTTCCAGTCTGCTGGCAGATAGCCAAGCGATTCTCGCAGCAGCAGTTTGCAATCTGCTGAGCAATCTGCATATTACCCTGCTGCAAGGCATTGATAGTCTGCATACCGCTCATACCAACCTGATTACCTACACTCTGAACCTGAGAGGTCAAGGCAGAAATAGCACTCTGAATCTGACCTTCGGTGCAGTTCAACTGGGTAGCCAAATTGCTGAGTGCATTGCGGTTGCCACCGATGGCATCCATCAGGAGACCACGACCATAGTCATTGTTAATCTCGTTAGCGAGACCACCACCATTGCCACGACCACCAAAGCCGAATCCGTTGCCGCCCCAGCCACAGAAGCAGAGGATAAACAAGAGCCAAATAAACCATGAACCTTCGTTGCTGCCAAAGCCGCCACCACGATTCATGGCAACAAGAAGGTTAGGGTCAAGTCCTCGCTGTTGGAGGAGAGGAGCAATCAAACTCATCATGCCGCCCTGTCCGCTACCTTCGTTACCGAACACATAAGTTCTACTTGTTTCTGACATAATTATTAAAATTTACATTTCTCCCAATATTAGGATTGATGCAAATTTCGGAATAAGTTCGTAGCGGTTAAAATAATTTGTAGCAAGTTCATATCAATTTTTAATTTCTTTCAAATAGTCTTCCTCATACACCCATTTAAAACCATAAGCAGCAGGAGACTTTCCCTTACATACCCTTGTTATATATGAAGAAGCATATCCTAATTCATCTTGAACTGCTTTTGCACCCCAGAAACGTTTAATAAAAGTATTATCCATATTGAGTTGTACTACTGGTATTGATGTAGGATTCTCTTCTCCAAAGATACCTCTACGCAAATGGTTGTTTTCCCCCGTTCTAGAAAAAGAATTTCGAGTTCTATAAATAGGATTATTGTTGTTTTCCTTGTATGTAACCCATCTTAGATTAGAGAAAACATTATTTGTTCGGTCGGCATCTATATGGTCAATACAAGGTTTATTACCTTCATTTGAAACAAAAGCTTCTGCTACCAATCTATGTACATAAGTTCTTTTGATAACATTATTCTTCATAAGAACGCATTTTCTATAGCCAGTTCTTCTATCTATAGCACAACTAAGAATCTTTTCTGCCGAAAATGCTATACCTTTACCTCTTTTTAATGGACGAGATAGCGACTTAACTCTTCCTAGATTACTAACTTGATAGCAACCCTCATACCCCTTGATGTCTTTCCAAATTTCTTCCATGACTTTACCGATTTTAAATGAACCGAATAGAAAAACGGAGAAGCGGATTCGGCAACCGCTTTTCAGTTGGTAGCTACTCCAACCTATCTCCGAGGCAAAGGTACATATATTTATTGGAATAAGCAAGCAATTCTCTTTTTAAAATTGTTAAAATCATGCCTAAAGAAATAAGAGTTTCTCGCTTTCCTATCAACAGAGTTTCTTATCTTGTTTATAAGTGCTCTGCTTAGAGAAGAAAGTTGGCTCAATTCGGTATCAGTATAATACTTACAGATAGAGCCAAAGAAGATATATCGAGCATTCACGCATTTTTCTAAGTTGCGTTTCATTATATCCTCTTCTGATATATGGCAAGCATCAACCATCATTTGTAAAGCTAGCCTATATAATTCTTCCATATTATCCTGAATCTTTTGTTAAACATTAATTGATTAATACTACGTAACGTTACGAGCACAAAGTTACGAATAATATGGATAGAAATATATAAACTCGTAAAAGATTATATAAGTACTTGATGAGCAAAGATTTATGGTTACGGAAAAGGTCGTAAATATATAGGAGGGGCGATTGCGTCTCTCCTATATATATTAATGTATTGCGATTGCTAAAGGTGGATGCCGTACTTTCGTGATAGCTTGCGGAAGAAAGCCTTCTTGTTGGCAAAGTATCGGATGAGCGACTTATTCCACTTCTTCTCATGCCCGAACTGGTCGTGGATGCCTTCGGGTATCTTGCCATCGTGAACATACTTTTCAAAGGAAGAGATAGACTTTCCCATTTCGTGAGCACACCAGCCCTTGTTGGCTTGCGTATCATTCATTATGGCAGTAAGGAGTGCCACAAGTTCCATATCTCCTTCCGACAGACCGCAAGGGATAGGCTTGCCCTCTGCTTGGGCAACTGCTGATTCATGTGCCTTATCTGCGAGAGCACGAAGTCCAGCTTCGATGATGCTGTAATTTACTAATTGCGACATAAGCATATAAAATTAAAATGAGTGTAATCAGGAACATATCACAATAGTACATATTGTTTGTGATAACGATAGAGCCGAACATAATGTGTATTACGTTGACTCCTGCTGCATATAAGAGCGGTATTCTCCACTCCACGCACAATCTGTGCAGTATCTGACCTTTCCAAAGAGAAATCGGGTAAAGAATGTAAGTGATGAAGTAGAAGAACCAGATAGGTTCCTCGTTCTCTTCATACCACAGCGTTATCTCCATCTTGTTGTCGTAGAACTGAGATACACTATACCATCTGAAAAGCATGACCAATATAGGCGCATACTTGAAATAAAGCAAGTCCGTCTTAATCTTGCTGCGTTCAGGGAGTAACTTAGTTATCTCTCTAAACAAATTCCTGACCCGTTGGTCTTCGTCTTCTTCTTTTCTCATAAGCCATTGTTTTCTAAAAGTTTATATGATTGAGGTTCTTTTACTTATTTAATAAAAAATCTTAGAGGTGGCAAATATAATAATAAATTAGGAAATAGCTACATTTATACACAACTTTAAAAGTTAAACTTTGTAAATACTTACAGATTGATAGATTCACACAAGAAAAAGGGGTAAAAAGTTTCAGATTGAAAGCAATTATCCCCCGAAAGCATAGCACTTTCAGGGGATAGTCATATATGTATTACTTCTCAGTCTTCGCCTTCTGGTTAGCCACAAGTGTTAAACTAGTGTTAAACTTATTACGATGTTTGGCACTTTGAGATTTTATGAGTACTTTTGCTTCGTTCAAAATTAAAAGCATTTTCAACCGCAAAGTAAAATGTAATTTGTATTGAAGCGCTGATGATGGCAGACGTTCAAACTGCTGTCTAGGCATAGGATATTAGGGGCAGACTCCTTTCTGTGTATTGTAATGATACATGGGCGCATATTTGCGGTAGAGTGCGTTGAACAAAAGGTAAGTCTGTCTCTTTTTAGTTTCAACCGCAATATGGAACAGAACAAGAATTTACCACTTTTTATGAAGATGGTTCAGTCAACATTTGGAGACGTTGACGAAGTTTGTGACGAGATTAACGAGGCAGCCATAGAGTTAGCCGTTACTCCCCTGCAAAGTTGGACAGACTACCCTACGGTTCAGAGAGCCATCGGGGTAATGCTGGAGTTAAGAAGAGCCTTCGAGGTTCTGAAACCAAATGTTGAAGTTACCTTCCCCGAAGGTTGGGGAAAGAATGAAGACAAGTAAGAAAAAAGGGAGTAGGCATTGCGCTTACTCCCCTTTTTGTTTATCTTACCTTGGATTGCAGTTCACTGAACTTTTCTCGCTCGGCACGAATCTGTTTCAGGATTGTCTGCTTGGCATCATATCCGTCAGCAGAAACTAGTTTTTCCTTCAACTCCTTCATCTTCTTGCCATACGTGGTATATTCAGATTCCAAATCCTTGTATGACTTGAAGTTTGGATGCTTACTCATAAAGATGTACTTCATCGCATCTGTCTGATTGTTGTACTCATCATTCAGGGCAGCATATCGCTTGTTGAGAACTTTATTGTAGGTACTGATAGCGTTATCTTCTGCCACATCAATAGACATCTTTACTGCATCGTAAGCCTCTTCGCTAGGTTCCTTGCCCTTCTTCTCTTGATTCAGACCTTCCTTAGCTATTTGCTCGTCAGCAGCAGCATTGGCATTCTTGGTACGTTTCTTTTCTATCATATCCTTTAACTTAGGGTCAGAAGTAGTATCAAAGAACTCATCAGCCTTCTTCTTGTCATACTCGTCCCACTTATCCATCTTATCCTTGATTTTCTTTTCAAAGGACTTCTGGTACTTGTCAACATAGCCATTGAATGTCTCTGCATCCATAACAATCTGAGAAAGGAGATTGTCACGATTGATTTGTCTCTCGGCATATCTCTTCTCCAGTTCTGCCAATGGGATTTTCTTGATGTCTCCACTCTTCAATCCCAGTTCATCCATATACAACTCACGGATGCTTTCCTCAGGAGCACTGATAGCCTTCAAGATACCTATCTGCCATTCCTTAGCCGTATTACCATTATCATAGTCTGCCTCAGAGACTGCCTGATATAATGCTCCCACGGTCTCAGGATTGAATCCTATGAGCGATTGAACTCCAAGCATACCCAACTTGTTTGCTACAGAATACCACTTCTGGTTTCCTACCATCGAATAGATGTTAGCCAAGTCAGATGTGGCAGGATTGATGTATAGGTTCTGATACCTGAACACCTCTGGGTCAAACGTTGGTTTTCCATCCTCCACCTTCAATCCTGCATTGAGAATGTTCGATGCAAACGGAATCACATAGTTGTCGGACAAAGATGTGGAGAATCCTTTGAGCACAGCTTCCTCTATCATATCCTTCTTCTTATCATCATCATCGCCAGTGAGCAAGTAAGGAAGTACCTTATATAAAGCCCAAGAGACAGGAACGAGAGTAGCGAAGTTAATCAATCGCCCGATGCTCTGTCTGAAAGTTCTGTTATATGTAGCCTTGGCTATAGCCCTTGCAGTATTCTCGTCAAGTCCATCCTCTTCCATGATTTGTCGGGTCATAGACTCAATAAGCGTAGTCTTATGCTTTCCACCCCATAAGTCATAGGTTCTCGCCAGTCCTCGGCAAGCCTCAATCTGCATACGACCATAAGCATAGTTGGCATTCTTGAAGAGTGAGAGAGCGGCAGACACATAGGTTCTATCCACCTGCATAGGCGATAAGTACATACCACCAGAAGACTGCTGTGTCTTGTTGTATGCAGCCACAGCCTTATAATAAGCCTTCTCCTCAGCCTTCTCTTTTGGATAGCCTAGTTTGGTCAGGCGGCTCACCTCTGTTTCATAAACTGAGCGAGCACCTACAGCACAAGTGATTCCATCCACAAGGATATTTGGAGCCATACCCCATTTAGAAATAACCTTAGTCCAATCGTGATACTTCTCCAGTTCGTCAAGATACTGCCTCAGTTTTACATCGCCATAGGTTATGTTCTCAATACGCTTTCTGAAATCAGGAATATTCTCCATCGCCCACTTCCATGAGCCGTAAGGGTTAACTCCATTCTTCACGAATCGTGTAAAGTCACACTCAGGAAGGAACACCGTTGCTGACTGAGTCTGCTTGATGGCAGTCCACAAGCGACCCGAAATCTTAGCAACAGCGATACCACCCATAGCAGCAGCAATCCTGCTATCCATCATACCAGCATTCACCTTTGGCTTGTATGTGCCAGCAGCAATCTGTGCGGTCTGTTTAAACTCATCCCACAAGGTCTTGCCACTACCATAAGCCACGGAACTCATATTCTGTACTTGGTTTCTGAAATGAGTGTAAGACAACAGAGTATTGATGTCTTGTCTGAATGGCAGCATAGCCGACCACTCCTCCATTTCCTGCAAATGGTTGAAGGCAACCTCAAAGGCATCAGCATTCTCAATATCAAGAGGAATCACATTCACCCTACGAGTAACAATAGCACCAGTAGATGTACCAGCCAACTGACTCATTGCATCAGAATCTTGGTTCACATCTTCCTTGACGTTTCTTGCTCGGTTGTTAATGGCAAGAGGAAAATAATTCTCCACCTCCTTCATAGGAGCACCGAAGTACTTAGTATGAGTAGCTTGGTATCTTCTCTGACATTCAGGAAGGTATTCATCCTGCAACCACTCACCCATTGCCTTCACTCTTGGGTCAAGATTTTCCTCGATTGCAGCCACATCTTCCTCTGTGATACCCATAGCACGGAGTTTCATTTCTCCATCAGTCTCCTTATTGACCAGATAGATATAGAGCATCTGACCTTGTTTAAGGTGGATAGTTCGCTTACCAGTCTCCTTGTTGGAGTAGTCAGTAACCTTAACGTCCATTTCCTTCATGTTTTTACCATCAATACCTACCAGCTTCATAAACTTCTCCTTGCCGAACAGTTCCTTGGTCTTCTCATCAAGGGCATTTCGGTTCATTTCATTATATAGCTGTTCCTCATCAAGAGCATCTTGGTTCAGTTTCGTGAAGTAGTTGTATAAGTAACCCTCGCCATTTGCTGCTTTCTTACCGAAGAACTTCAAGAACTGCTCAAAAGTATAGGTGGAAGATAATACAGCACGCTGCAAGGCATTGTTCACCAGCTTCTTCTTGGCAGTTGTGGTATCATAATAGGTAGAATCCACACCTTCCAAATCCAAGTTGGCACGATGCAGGATTTCATTCTTGTGCTCAGTAATCTCTTCTCGGAACTCCTTTGCCCTACCCTTACTCTCCTTCACCATTCTCTGAATGTTATTCAGGAGATTCTCAAACATGGTAATGCGGTCAAACTTATTCTCAAAGAGTTTCTTTTCCAAAGACTTCAACAAATCCTTGTCTTCCTTGGTAGCATCCTTCTTATTCTTCAACTCGCCAATCTGTCTCTTCAACTCGGCAATATCAGCATCATTGCCACCAATCTGCTGCTTATACATGATTGCAGCCTGAATGCCAGCCAGTCTGTAGTCATTCATTTCCACATTATCTTCATTCTTGGCAGAATCTTCCTCAATGTTTGCTATATAGGTATTCAGAGAACTATCATCCATATTGATAGCCTTCTTGTACTCGCTCATGAAAGCCTGACCATTGGCATCAAGAGAACCCATCTTAATCACACCGCTCTGGTCTGCCCTTGCACCCTTGGTATTGATAAGGTTGTCGTAGGCAGTAGAGAGACGGTTGAGATAGTTTTCAGCAAGGATTCCCATAGCCTTGTCTAGGTACTTCTTTACATCATTGGCTCCAGTGGCATTCTTGGCAGCAGAGAGAAGGTTGCCCACCTTACCCCTGCTCAGTCCGTCACCCCATCCGATGTTGAGCATCTTTCTTACAAGGTCAGATACCGCCTTAACCGTTCTCTGGTCATAGTTCTTCTGATTCAGAACCGCTCTTCTGATATTACGAAGCTGCTTGTTCATATCCTCCAAGTCAACGGACAAATCAAAGTCCTTTGGCTTTGGAGCAGACTTCCAGAGTTCCTTCTTCTTGTTGTACTCTTCCAAGTCTTCTGCATAACCAATTTCTGTTGAATAGTTTTCACGATGAGGACGGACTGGTGGATAAGCATCAGGAGAAAGACCATTGTCAGCCTTCCACTTGTCGAGTGCATCTTGGAATCCTGTCTGCTTAGGAGCTGTCTTCCACAAGTTCTGATTGCGAGTCCACTCTACCATTCTGTTGGCGTAATCAAAGATATTCTCACCTTCCTTCATGATAGGTTTCTCCATAGGAACAGCACCCTTTTCTAAATGGTTCTTCTCCATCCACTCCTCCATCTGCTTGTCGTAAGGTGTGGAGCCACGCAAGGAGAACTTGGTATTACCCACGATATTGGCATTATTCTCATCGAATATCACATAGTTGTAATCGCCTTCCTCAGCACCGCCATGAATAAGACCAGCAGGGTACTTGATGCCGACAAAACCTATTTCACTCAAAGCCCTTGATGCTAATTCTGCACCATGCGAAGGTCTTTCACGGTCGAAGAAGTCTTCCAAAGCATGATAAAGTTCTTCACCTTTTAATGTAGGAAGTCTCTGCATGCCATTCTCAGGAGAGTCAAGTTTCATTTGGATGATACGCTCAATCCTATCTTTATCATATCTCGCTCCACCATCTTTGAAATACTCGTTTTCATTAAATCCATGATGAGTTATTTCCCAAAGTCTGTACCATTTTTCCAATGGGAAGTTTTGAGAATCATTCCATCCAAGATAGTTTCCGTTATCATCAGGAATATCCACATCATAACGGTTGGCATTTCCCTGAGTCAGATAATCTTCATCAATGGAATCAATCCACTTCAAGGCATCTTTATACTCAGCAAGTCTATCTTTCAAGTTCTGTTCATACTCAGTTCCCTTCTCTCTATCCTTCAAGTTTTCAAGGGTACGCTGAATATCGTTGGCATCAGCACCGACACGTTTCTTAGCAAACTCCTTGGCACTTGCCACACTACCACCAGTTGCCACATCGTTCACCATTTCACCAAAGACTCTTCTCTTGAAAATATCGTCCTTCACCCCATCAGGGTAGCGCATATTCTTATAGAGGTCAGCCATCTTTCTCTGCTTGGCTCTCTGGGCATACTCACGTCCAATCTTGCTAGAGTTTGTAACATATACTCCATGTCCAAATGTTTCACTTCCCTCGCCTTCCAAGGCATGAGACAAATCAAACTTGTCAAAGCTAGCACCAGTACCATGATAGGTACGGATGCTAAACTTAGGGTCAGAGCCAGTAAGCAGAGGAGCAATAACATGTTCCGTCAACTGGGTAGGGATTCCGTTGCCGATGATGGTATGGCTCAGGCTCTCGGAGAATGGCATCTTGTAATCATCGCTCACTCCTGATACTCTTGCGAGCACTCTACCCATGGCACGATATACCTTACCATCAGGCATCACAATCACATCACCACTCTTCGTCCTGAGCGTTGGCAGAAGTTCATCAGCAAAGGCATGAGGAACCTTTCCGTCTGCGTAGGCACTACCCATCACATATAATGGCTTGTCAATGTTTCTCCAGTCAATGCCATCAGCCTTCAAGCGAATATCCATCCAAGGAGCCACACCATTCTTCTTCTCGGTCAGGGTCGGGATAATATCAGCCACAGCTTCATACCATCCGCTCTTGTGTGCTATCTTCTTTGGCTTTTCTGGAAGTTTGCCATCACGAACCGCACGGACAATCAATCTCTCTCGGTTGGTGTAACCGCCATAGTCAGCAGCGTTATACACATCTGCATCCCAAGTGTAGCCGTTCGCATCCAGAGCATCGGTAATAATCTTCATCGCATCCGAATCCTTATAGCCCTTCACATTCTCAATGGTCACCACCCTTGGTTTCACAGCATTGATAAACTCGGCAGTACTAGCAGCAGTCTCCTTGTCAAGTTCCACCTCAGCATGGTTACTCTTTGCCTGAGAGTAGTTCTTGCAGACTGGGCTGGCATGGAAGTACTCCACCTCGCCATCTATCTGCTTAACCAACTCCTTAGGGTCAACATCACGAACATCAGCAGTAACGATGTGCTGCCCGAAGTTATTGCGATAAACACCGCTTATCTTCTCGTCATACTCTACTGCCACCACTGGGTCGATGATACCCTTCAAGCCTTCCTCAACAAGACCGCCACCGCTAAAGTAGGTTCCAGCCTTAATGAGAGTGCCATCCTTCAGGGAGAACTTAGGTTCCTCGCCAGCAATCTCTGCCTTGCGGTTCTCGCCCAGAGCCTGAGCAATATGAATCATCTTCTTGTTAGCCATCTTCCAGCCGCTCGGCATATCATCAATGGCTGTCTTGATAGCATCATCCACCTCATCAGGAGTGTTCAGACTCTTCAAGTCCTCAGCCATATCAGCCGCCCCACTCTCCTTTCCGTCAGCCATATCACGGAGGGAGAAGGACACATCACCCACACCCAAGAAAATCTGGTCTTTACGAGCCACGTCCTCAGTAGATTCAGCGAGAGTTTTTCTTCTCTCCTCAGGAGTCATGTTCATTCTTTCCTGCACATTTCTTGCCTCCACCTCGCCAGCAAGTGACTTGTAGCTATTGAAATCATCATTCTTCATGTAGGCATCATAAAGACCTCTGTTCTTCTCTATGAGAGCCTTCGCCTCATCTTCCTTACCTTCTGCTCGTAGCTGCTTAATCTGTTTTGTGACCTCATTAAACCTCTTCTTGACTTCACCTCTAATAGTTGTAGGACTACCTCCAGTGGCAAATCCCTCAATACCTTGAATAGCATGCTGAATCTCGTGATTCAATATGTCATTCATATATTTCAACTCATCAGCATGAATGGTTATGGTGTTGGTTTTTGAATCATATTCACCATGTGAAGGCATATCGTTCATAATGGCATCCGTATCAATACGAACACCCTTCAACTGAGGATAAGCCTTAAATAATTCAGGTGCATCAATCACATCAAATAGTTTGCCGCCATTCCAGAGCATATCATCCTCGTAACGCTTAACGATGTGTCCACCGCCTACGTCCATCGTGTCCTTTATCTTGGCATCAGGCATTTCGTATCTCCACTTGCCATCAGCACCACGCTCCCATCCAGTAGCCATCTTGATAGCCTTGGCATCTTTCTTCTCTTCTTCCATCTTGCGAGCCACGGAGAGATTATCCATACGAGCATTACGCTCCTCTGCCTTGTCAGCAGCAGCCGCACCACGCACACCAGCGAGAGAGAAACGGATATTGTCGCTACTATTGATAGCATCCATAGTAACCTTCTGTCTATCCTCAGCATTTCCACGCTCATAACTGCTCACATCAATGCCAGCCTTCTTCAAGGCATCCACCACATCACTTGGAGTATCGCTAGGAACGATAGCCTTCTCAAACTCATCAAGTCCGTAAGGTCTCATAAACTTGGTTTCAAAATAGAACACCTTATAGTCTTTCTTGATTGTATCAAGCAACTTATTGTATCTATCCATCCACTCATCAGATACCTCAATATTATAAGCCTTCTTCAAATACTCCTTTTCATTTCCCTTATGGTCAGTAAGTTCAACCATACGAGAAACACCGCTATCATCAAACGCATATCTGTTATTAGAGCCAACACGGATTTCATCAGACAATTCCAAGAACTCCTTGGTAATCTTGTCTTTTATCTGATTATGTCTCTCATCGCCAAAAGGAATCAACTTATCCTTGGCATTCTTCATGGCAGCAAGCGTATTAACCTCAGGAGAGTTCTTTGCTATGAACACACCAAGTTCTGAGCCGAAGGCAGTATAGCCGCCAGCCACACCCTGTTTCTTCATGAGCTTCACAGCATTTTCTATAGTATTATGGATATACTTAGGCTTACCGCTAGGTGTAGTGCCATTATAAAGCATTTCCTCAACACCATATTCCTCTGTCTTCTTATCCAGCCAAGATGGGAAATCATCAGATAACTTCTTGTTATCCTCCACCTTCTTCTTTGCAGTCCCCATCGTGTCGTGAACATCTACCTTTCCATTCTTTCTGTTATTGCGAACCACATCATTCACGAAATCAGCAGCGATATAGAAGTTCTCCACGCCTTCAAGTTCTTCAAGACGTTTCTTCTTCAAAGCAACAAGCAAATGATTACCCTGCTTTTCTGCACTTGCGATACGAACCTTCAATTTCTCACGTTGAGCATCTACGTCATTATCCTTGCCAGTAGCCTTATTCATCAGTTGAATCAGTTCTGCTACCTCTTTATCAGTATAATCTGTTTTGTTGCCATTATCTGAGACACGCATCACCTCGTTGGTAATGTCGTTGTCATACTTGCCAGTCTGATAGATAGTTTCAGGATTCATGCCATTATCAAACAAGTAGTGCCAGTACAATCCGTCACGAACATCGCCACTTGACAAATATCCCTTCCAGCTTTCTCTTACATTGGAATAGATACCATTATCAACATCACCAAGTTTCACGTTCATGTCGGTATTGAAAGCCTTCTCGCCCTGCTTATTCATGATTCTCTCCACCTGAGGATAGGTAGGTGTCCAAGCATCAGCCGTGAAGGTTCCAGCATTCTTGCCTGTTCTCTTAGCCAGCTTCTCAGCCTTAGGAATCAGGGTAATCTCTCCATAATCAGAGTATATTCCGTTCTTGGAGTCAACAACACCCATAGAAGGAGCAGCAAAACCGCCCTGCTTGATAGCCTTTCTTAACTTGTCAACGCTGATGTTATGCATACCAAACATAGTTTTTTCGTCCTTCAATGAAAACTTTTCGCCATTTTTCTTGGTAGTTTCAGAAGAATTGTCTATCTTTGCAGCAGAACCTTCGGTTTGGGAGAGAGCGGTGTCACCTTCCAACGAAGTAGCGGCAGTGTCTGTCCTCTTGTCGCTTGCCGAAGTTTCCTTTTTAAATGCAGTCAACAACCAAGATTTTCTTTCTCCATCCCAAGTAAGACGAACACCAGCCTTATGGGTTTCACTTTCCAAGTTTACACGATTCTTACTGCTTGAAACTACACGCATATCATTCAGAATCTCCTGCAAATTATCAAGAACCTCAGGATGATACTTCACAAGTTTAGAAAGACCATAGCCATCACTATGTCCAGTTCCTTCTTTGCCCCAAACCAAATCAATATCACCAATGTCCTTGTGATAAAGAGCACCAACAGCTTCTCCACCACGAACCTTCTTCAAGAACTCTATAGCAGCTTTAGCTTTACCACGGAACTGATTGTATATATTTCCAAAAGCACCAACACCAACTGGCTTGATTTCAGCAGCCCCAACTTTAGTGTTGCTCATGCCGTCAATGAGGTTATCAACCATACCATAGCTATCATCCACCGCCTTCTTCAAAGCAGCAGGAATCTCTGCAGGAACATCTTCCTTTCTTCTCATTCTTCTAACCACGTAGTCAATAGCTTGGGCAGCATCAGAAGTAAAGATGCCAGTCTTGTAGTTGTACGACTGGGCATTGTTCATACCATAACCAACATCATGTGTCTCATGTGGGAGATTCTGCAATTCGGTAAGCACCTCTACCGCCTTGGTATTATTGGCAATATCCTTCATGTTACCAATGGCAGCACTAATAATCTGGTCAGCCTCATCATCAAGCAAGCCCTGCTTAGTAGCCGAAGACTTCACCTCATTATCCGAGATATTAGGATAGACCTCTGTAGGATGAGCCACACGACCATCAGGCAAAGTGATATAGTATCTTAGTGGACGATTTGTAATATCGCTCACAACATAGCTATCAGCAGTAGGTTCATACACTCTCTTCTCCTTGCCGCCAGCAGTCTCTTCGATGTGATAAGGAACACCATTCACCTTATAGGCATCCTTCAATGTAGAAAGAACTTCCTTCTTCTCCTCATCACTGAGTTTCTTGCCAGCTTCATAGCGGACTGGTTTTGACTTCAACGAGAACTTAGGAGCATCAGCTATCTCCTGATTGATGCTGTTCACCACATCATCAGTAACAATATCGCCCTCCTGAATCTGCTGAGGTTCACGACCAGCATTCTTCACAAGTTCCGCTTGCTCTGCTCTGGTCAAGATACGGTTCACCTTCATCGCACCAGTAATCACCCAAGGGTCAGTCTCAGGGTTCGGGTTGGTACGATACATATAATATCCATCAGTAGGCAGATGTTTCAAGCCAGCGAGTGAATGCTGATACTTGCCCGATGGATTGATACCCTCTTGGCGAGCTTCCTCCTGATAATCAACATCAGCAGCATACTCCACCTCAGCGAAGACAAAGTTCTTAGGGAAGAGAGTCTTGTTGCCATCAGCATCCTTGCGGTTGAACTGAATAGCGTAAGGCACTATACCAAGATGCCAGCCTGGTCTATAGGCTAGCTTACCGCTACCGCCTTGTGTTCCCTTGCCGCCCTGCTTAACCTGAGGTCTGCCAGTCTTGCTTTCTCCTGCAATAGGAGCCGCATCAGCATCAAGCCATACACCAACCGGAGTAGCAGCACCATCAGGGTTCGCTACCATTGGTGGATAGAGTTTGCCATCCTTTAGCACAAATACCTTGTAGCCGATACCCTTCTTCTTAGGCTCAGGCTTCTGACGGAGAGAGAATGAAACATCTTCGCCAGTCTCAGAGTTTGTCACCTGACCATTGGCAGTCTTCATGTAGGCTTGTTCAATAGAGCGGAGAATCAACTTTGCATTGTCAGAATACTCTGTACCAGTAAATGCAAATCTGATTCTGTTGACAATCTCGTGCAACTTAGCCAAGAGAGGATGAGACATTTTCATCATAAGTGTATGAGCATAATTGGCATCATGTATCCAATTACCGATTTGGTCAGCTACAACCTCCTCTTCCATTGCGTTTCGGTCTTTCCAATATGTTGCACCACCTTTCTCGTATTTCTGTTGTGTCTTATCTGTAATAGTATTGAAAGCATCCTCACCCATCATGTTCTTGACGAGATTCTTCAACTCTTCAAAAGCAGCAGGATTCTTAGCCTTGATTTCGTGAGTCATTTCGTGTCCGAAGACGAATTGTGTACCTAATACATCAGCAGAGTCCAAAGCTAAGTATATCGTGTTAGTCTTTTCGTCATACCATCCATTGGAGTCAGCAGAGTGTAGATAAATTATATCAGCACCCATCATCTTAGCAATACGAGACAAAGATTTACGCATCTTCTTGCCTATAGAATGGTCTAGAACATCTTCGCTACGAACAGCATTCTTCTTGACCATTGCTTTTCTTTCTTCGCTGCTATTTGTTACTTTTGTGTTGTGTTTTGGCGAGAATGGAGCACTATCACGCTGTGCGCCTAAAGGATTCTCGTCCGTTGCATCCTCAGGAACCTCAGGAGCATTTATATTATCATTTATTTTGTCATTTGTCTTCTCATTATCCAAATCATTACCCAAATCATTAGATTCATTAGACGATTCATTATCTAACTTCTCCTCTGACTTCGCCTTCAACTCAGCCTTTTCATCCGACTTCGCCTTCAACTCGGCCTCTGGCTCAGCCTTGTGCTGCTCAGCATAGGCTGCATTCTCCTGAGCACGTTTCTGCTCTTCAAGTATGTTCTCTGCCTGAGCAATGCGAATATTTTCAACAAAATTTCTAGCTTCCGATGCCTTGAAACCGCTATTGAGCACACCGATAAGTGCGTTGCGAATATCCTGAGTATCGAGTGATTCAAGGTTAGATGGAAGATTCTCCCATAGACTATGAACGAGCGCATCAATCGTAGTTCCCTTGCCATCAGCAGCGAGCAACTGAGTCTTGGCAAAGTCTTCTCTGCTCAATCCAGTCTCTTGCTTAACACCCTTGCTTGTTTCTGTTCCCTCATAGTTGAGAGAATGAGCACCGAGGTTGCTAGCCACATACTCCTCAGCAGTAAGCGGAATGGTATCAGTAACGTCAATGCCAGTACCATCATACAGACGATGAAGGAGATAGCCGATGGTATCTCTGTAGAGTTGTGATACAGCCTCAGCATCATCCTTCACAGCACTCTTCAAACGAGCGAACTTTCTTCTTGCCTTCTCAATGAGTTCCTTTCTACCCTCAGCAGTATCTTCCACCTTGGCAATTCTTCTTTCCTTCAACGAATCACGAATAGAGATTGCAGAGTCATAATGTGCTTGGGCATCAGCTATGGCAGCTTCCTTCTCCTTCTTGCTTGCAACCAACTCAGAAGGTTTAGTGCCAGCCAATTTCTTATTCTTTGCTTGCTCCAATACTTTCTTAGCCTTCTTGATTTCTCCATCCAGCCAATCATCTGCATCCTCACCGAGGTTATTATCATACCACTCAGCAGCATGAGTAGCATCAGTCTGACTAAGGTCAACCTCTCCATTCACATCAACTGGGATAGGAGTTCCATCCTCAAATGTTAAGCTTTCATTATTTTCATTGCCGTTTGCAGAAATGTTTGTATCTTTGCTTTCAGAAGAGCCAGCAGCATCCTCTTGGGAAGTTGTCACAGAAGCGGAAGGCTGGTTCTGCTCGGTCTGTGCGCCATCGTCATTACGATTTAGCAACTTCCCTTCTTCGTTATCTTCAACCTCTATCGCGCCACTATTCTCCTCTATCATTGAGGAATCAGCATTCTCTGCTGCAATCATTTGAAGTCCTTCCTGACGTTGCTTTTTGTATTCGTCAATAGTCATTTCACCCTTCAGATGAATCTTATCACCTCTCTTGCCTACATACGATGTTAGATTACCTTCCTCATCCATTACGACAAATTTAGGCATGGCTCCTTTGTCTTGAATCAGGAACACAGCCTTAGCATTTGGGAAGCGATTCTTTCCTTCTTCATCAGTAACATCTACTCTTTTGACCTTACCATCATTCTCATTTGTTATCTTGGCATAATCAAACTTGTCTTCAATAGGTTGGGACTCCTGCTGAATCTGTTCAGGTTCTTGTGTGGTCTGTTCTGGTTCTTGTGCAGTCTGGTCATTCTTTACACTACGAGCTACATTAGACTGGTCATACTGCTGCTGAATAGCATCAAGAGATAAAGGCTCAGGCAAGATAGTTCCATCAACAGAGATAATGCAATTACCTTGCTCATCAATACCTTCTATTATATAATCATGGATTTGTCCCTTAGCATCCTCCATTGTGAACTGAGAACCATCTACCAGTTTGCCATCAATAACATTAGACAACTCAGTAATAGTCTTCTCCTTGGCTTCATTTACCGCTTGCGCCTTAAACTCCTCTGCATTCTGAATGTATGGATTTACAGCAGACAACATAGATACTGGAATAGTTTCTTTTCTTCCAGTAGCCACATTGTATACGATAACCATGCTATCAGAATCAGAGTAATTGATAATACCATCATCATGAGTCTCAATGTTACCGCTGATAACATATACTGGATAATCATCCTTACCCATAGTACCCTTTACTAACGCTTGCTTGATAGTTCCATCCTCCACATTGGTCATGGCATCAACTCTCTGGGCTGCGACCTTTGTAGCTGTATCTACTGCGTTCTGAGCATTATCCATGATGCCATCATATAGAGCCTTGGCATTCTGATAATTGTAGATTACATTGTCAAGATTATCATCCAATCCCAAGTTGGAAGATATTTGCTCATCAGTCATATTTTCTAATTCACTATCAGAAACACCAAGAGCACTGGCAAGGTTGAACTTCTGCTTCTCATACTCTACCTGAGCAAGATGTTTGTTCTCACCTTCCGTCTCCTGACCAGCAGCATAAGCAGCATTCAACTGCTTCTGACGAATATCAGCAGGAGTATTCTCGTCACCAGTCATAGCCTTAGCTTGCATTTCCATAGTCTTGGCAAGGTTATAGCCACGCATGACACGAAGGTTCTGGATATATGCCCATGCAGCATCCAACTGCTCCTCAGAATACTTTCCTTCTGATACTTGCTTATGAAGGTCAGCACTGATTTTGCCCAAGTTCTCATTAGGAGCAGAGTCAATTCTGTTCTTGATTACTTCCCATTCATCGCCAAGAATCTCAGATGCACGCTGATTAGCCTGATTCAGCCTGTTCTTGAAAACATAGAAAGCAGCGAAGTCGTATGCCTTTATTCCTTGATTTGCGGCTCCACGCACAATATGAGGTGTAGATGCCATACCAGCCATAGAGCCTACACTGATAGCCATAGAACCAGCAATGTCCTCCCAAGTCTTTCTGTCACCTAGTTCCTTTATACTATTGTCACCAACAAGCCAAGCATTAAGAGGAATGTTAACGATTTCCTCAGCAACCTCCTCCGGATAGCTGCCAATACCAAACTTGCTAGAGAATTTCTTTGTATCAAGATACCAGTTCTTGTTGCCTACACCACGGAAGAAGTCTGCCAGTTTCTTGGTATAAGGATTCTTATCCAACAAATCAAATGCTCCACTCTTTAGATGCCAGTGACCGAACATCTTCTCAGTATAATTCTCCAACATTGCAGCAGTCACACCTTTATAGAGAGCCTTGCCAAACGATTCACCTCCCTCATGCAGAAGATTACCATTCTCATCAAATGTACCGAAAGCATAGTTGCCTTTCTCATCCTGATACAAAGTACCAAGATGTCTGTTCAGCACATCTGAGCCAGTCTTCAGACCTTGCACGGTTGTAGCCATAGCATAAGAGCCGATGATGTCACCAGCAGCAACACCAGTATAATACATAATGTTGTGTGCCAGCTTACCCCATCCTCGCTTAGCAGCAATCTTCATAGCACCTCGTCCGAAGGCTTGCGTCATACCACGCATCAATGGTAAACCTCCAGTTATACCGAAGTCTATCATGTAAGGTACAGACACACCTGCACCAGAAGTCCAGCGATAAGCCCGACTGCCATACTGGTCAACCCATTCAGCCGATTTATCTGCCTTTTGGTTTGCATCCAAGAACTCCTTTTCTTCCTTGGTTACAGCTTCTCCTTTATTTATCTTATCTCGAATCTGCTCTAGTTTTACAGAGTTCTGAATATCAGAGACGCCAAAGTCCCAGTTGCTCTGAACCATGGAATTGGCTATCGCCTTATACATATCCTTAGAAGTATCATCACCAAAAAGGTAGTTTATTCCTTCCTTGATATTGTGAAGTAAAGGGATAGTATTTGCAACATCGGCAAGAGTGTTCCAGAACCCACTGCTTTCCTTGCCTGCAAGAGCTTCAAGGTTTCTTACCTCTTCATCTATTTTGTTCTTGGTTGCTGATAGCTGCATTCTTTCCTCGAATGTACTAAAACCACCATCCATTGCAGCAGATAACTGAGCCATAATGTCCTTCTGCTTTTGATATGCAACATTAAGACGAGCTTCGGCTTGTTCTTTAATACCTTTCTCTGTAACCTCAGTACCATCCTTTCCGATATTCTCCTGCAAGTCGTAGAGACCATTCTTATCAATGGTTTCTGATGCCATAGGTATATCGCCACGCTCTATCGCATTCATGTAAGCCTGATTCTGTTCATCAAGAACAGCTTGTTTCTGCTGAGCATAGTCAAGATTGGTAGTATCACTACTATCAGAAGTTACGTAAGTGTTAAGCCCCTCATCCTTTACAACATTGTCAGTAGGAGCATAAGGAGTCTTGTTGGTTCCGACCTTCACCCGACCGAAGTCTTTCCGCTGTTTCTGCTTACGCTGCTTCAACTTGTTATAGCGCAAAGCATCACCAGCAGCAAACTTGCTGGCATTCATTCTGATGTCCTGAGCACCAAGCGTGAATCCTTTACGGTCTTCATCCGTAATAGGAGTCTCACCTATCTTTCTAGCCCTAGAAGTTGTATTGTTCACTGGAACAAACATAGATTCATAGAACTTTTCATAAGTATCAGGAACATCATAGTTACTATCCTTCAAAGACTGATAGAAATTTCTTCTATTTGACGCTCCTGCATTTCCTGCTTGTGTCATTGAACGCTCAAAGCTACCATAACTATCTGGTAGGTCTGTTCCGTGTTCCTTCAGTCCCTTATAAAGGGCATATAATGGTTTGTACTTTGTCATATCTTAATTATTTAACCCAGTTTACACCTTTGATAACTATCTTTCCACCACCTTTAGATGAAGTCTTTGCTTTATTCTTTCGGTATGCAGTAACAACTCTCTTTGGAGTACCCTTTTGACCAGCCTTGCCGACCGATTCGTAAGCACCAGCTAAACCATCTGGGTCTCTGTCACTAATATCCAATAAAGCGGCATCATAATCTTCTTTATTTGGTGTACTTCTTCCTGCTCTCCTTGCCCTCAGTGTTGCAGCAGCATCCACTGCTTGCCAATGTTTCAACTGACCATCAGCCAACTTTGTCTTCAACACCTTCATGAAGTTCTTGTAGTCAGCATCGGAATTAATCTTCAACTCACTAAGGTCAAGTCTTCTGTTTCCTTGGTCAATTCTCTGCTGCCCTTGGTCATTCTTCACCTTGTTGATTTCGTTCTGCATATCGTGATACCTCACCAGTTCAGCGAGAGTCAGGTTATTCTTTCTTTTTTCCTCATCAAGAGCGAGTGCCCTCTGATACCCAGCCAGCCATAATGCCCGATTCTTTTCTCTCTGCTCATCCATATATGCCTTGCGTTTATTCACCGCCTTAGTCATATCCGACTCAGGATTGTGTACCACCTTTGCACCTTTTGTAGCAAAGTAGATATTGGATAGCGCACGGAGACCATCACCCAGAGCTGCGATACGAGCCTTGGTACGTTCCTTCTTCTCTCGGTTCGCCTTCTGCTCAGCAGTCTCATTCAGTTCAGGATTCAGCATCTTATACATATCAGCATAAGACAACTGCTTAGGCTGAGGTTTAGGCTCTTCCTTCTTCACGATAGGGACAGATGGTTTATCCTCCTCATCACTAGGCACTCCCTGATTCACGTCCACCCCATTGGCGATGGCTTGCTGTGTAGCGATAGTCTTAGCCCTAGCCGCCTTCATAGCATCATCGGTGGGAGTAGCAGCATTCATCTGGTCAACCTTCTTTCCAGCCGCATCAAGTTGCTGCTGGGTGAAGACTGGAGCCTGAGTCTGTGCCACCTTCTGAGCGGCATCCACCCCACTCTGCTGCTTGTTGAGCACACTCTGTGTAGTCTTCAAGCCATTGTTGTTTCGTAACATATCTGATGCTTTCATAGGCTATGCTTTAATCTTCTTTGGCGCATTGTCACCAATCATATTGTTCAAATCATTCACTACTTGCTGCTGGGTAGGAGCCGCACCCACCTTTGCATCCAACTTAGCCATTTCTGCATCGGTAGGCATTTCCACGTTAGGACGAGCCACCTTACTCTTACCAGCACCACTATCAAGTGATGCAGCGATGTTTGCAGCTGTACCAGCCACACCTGCAACCGCATTGGCAGTATCAGCAGCCTTCTCAGCTTCCATACCCATCTGCTGGTTCTGCAACTGATTCTTTCTGTTCATATACTGCTGCTCGATGTTATCCTTTCGGGCATCATTTGCAGCTACAATCTGTGAGGTAGTATCAGCAAGAGTCTTGTTGTTTGCCTCCTTCACCGCAGTAGTGGAATCATCCGTACCGCCCATTACCGATTGTCTACCCTTGGCAGCCTTGTTGCGGTTCTTAATCTGCTCCTGCATCTGTGTGAGCAAGCGAACCGTATCAGCACGCTTGGTCGGGTCGGCATTGTATGTTCTGTCATACCATGCCTGATTTTCTCTCTGTTGCTGGGCAATCATCTGCTCCTGCTTACGTCTCGCCTTGCGGTTAGCTATACCGCCAGCAATACTGCTTGCAAGCCCAAGCCCAGCACCTATTAATGCACCTATCATATATATGAAAATTTAATTATTAATAATGGTACAAAGATACAGATACCATCCGAGATTCGTATTTTATCCGTTTATTTAGGTGGTAAGTTAACGGATAAAGTTTCCGTTTGCCAACAAATTACTATCTTTGCACCAAAATAGTTAAGACAATGGCAGCAGATAGAAATACAAAAGGTCAGTTCGAGAAAGGTAGAGCAAAGACTGGAGGTAAACAGAAAGGTTACGAGTCTCCTATCACAAAGGAGTTTCGTGAGTTGTGTGCTGACTTTTCTAGAGAGGCTTGGGAAGACTTCATGGCTGCATGGTATAAGTGTGAGCCGAAGGACAAGGTATCAACTTTCATCAAGATACTAGAGTTTAACTGCCCTAAGCTACAGACCGTCACTCTTGACGATAAGCGTGAGGTTCACAATGCCCTCACCGAGAAGTTGAGACAGATGTCAGAAGAGGAAGAATCTTCATAATATAAATTTTAAAATAATTAGAAAACGATTTGTTTTTTTCATAGGTTTTTGGTTTATAGGTTTTAAGATTGTTAGGATAACGAAATAGGGAATGCGTGAGCACTCCCTATTCTTTTTTATCATATTCCGACCGAAATGTGTTAAATTCATGTTAAAAACAAGAGATTGTTTGGTTATATCCAAACTTTTATGTACCTTTGCAGCAGAAATAATAACAATAGTAAGCCCTCGCTAACACGGATAAAGCAAACAACATGGCAAATGTAGCATATATAGAAGAGGAAGTCTTCCAGTTAAAAGACAAGACCTTCGACTTCGGAGTACTGGAGAATCAGAATGATGTTCACTACGAACTATTAGAGTTCTCTAACATAAAAGAAATGAAATCGTACTACAAAGACTGCAAATACATTGGCAGCTATGAGATATATAATTGCGATTACGAAGACTATGTTAAGACAGAAGTCTTCTATGACAAGGAGAATCAGCAATATATCGGAGTATATAAGAAACAAGATTAATAATCATAAAGCCCTCGACATCACGGTTAAGTCATTCTTTTATGACAGCATTAGATTTTAACGACAGAGGTCAGGCAAACGTATCTTTCAGCGAGTTCGACAACTACATGAACGAGCGTAAGGAACAGGGTGATTACACCGAAGAGAAAGACGGAATCACTTATTACTATAATGGTGGCGGTTGTTTGCTCGCTAAGTACGACAACAACGAAGGTTATGGTTTTACCTATTAAATATAGCTTTTATGTCAACTCTTAAAGCTAAAGAAGTTATCAAGGAGAAGGGCATGACCATTGAGGAAGTAGCCAGCAAGATGGGAATCACTAAAGGTACTCTATCTGCTGCCCTCAGCGGAAACCCAACCGTCAGCTACCTTACAAGAGTAGCAGACGCTATAGATTGTGATATTAGAGATTTATTCAGATAAGAAGAGAGTGTAAACTAAACTGTGTCAAGCTACAATAAAAGTA
>ULVN01090298.1_pt1 | contig 67326 bp, 49 predicted proteins | sample 1959491 | NCBI WGS metagenome assembly ULVN01 (sample SAMEA4835787, study PRJEB28245) | human gut metagenome | biome: gut microbiome; material: fecal sample | place: Denmark | collected 2008 | reverse complement strand
GTGGATGCTATCCACCAAAAGGAATTCGCAGAATAGTTACGTAACAACCGAAATTGGTTAATATACGTTAGAAAACTGTTATTTTCCTTTGGAAATTTGTTACTTTGGAAAACAAATACTATCTTTGCACTGTTTTCCAACGGAAAGTATATATATATGAGTAAAAGTTCAACCCTGCTGTCGCTCTTATTTTTGCTTCCGATGACCCTCAGCATTTCGTGCACGGGCAAAACCACACAACCCGATGGTCAGAAGCGTAGCAAAGCCAACGCGCAAGAGCAAACAGCAACAAAGAAAAAGGAGAAAAAGAATATGGAAGTAAAGGAGTTAACAACCCAGGAGTTCAAGGAGAAGGTGATGAACTACGATGTGCATCCCAAGGAGTGGGTGTTTGAAGGTGACAAACCGGTGATCATCGACTTCTATGCCACCTGGTGCGGCCCTTGCAAGGCTACAGCGCCGATCGTAGCCGACATCGCAAAGACCTATGCCGGAAAGATCGATGTATATAAGGTGGACGTGGACCAGCAGCAGGAGCTTGCCGCCACATTTGGCATCCGCTCCATCCCGACAATCTTCTTCATCCCCAAGCAGGGCGATCCACAGGTGCAGGTGAGTGCCATGAACCGTGCGCAGTTCGACGAGGCCATCAAGGAGATTCTCCTTCCCGAGTAATCCTTGCGCACAATGGAAACAGAATGTATCTGTAGACTCCGGAAGATCTACAAGGCCATCACGGCTTTTGAGACGCAGGTGGAGGCATCATTGGGCGTGAATATCAACGCGATGATGCTCCTCTGCCTGCTCTCGGAGAAAGAAAATCTATCGGCCGGCGAGATTGCCGACGAGATGGGGCTCACCCGCTCCAACGCCTCGAAGGTCATCGCCTCACTGGAGAAGAGCGGCAGCATCCGTCGCCACATCTGCAAGGAGGACGGCCGCAGCATGCGCTTCCATCTGACCAGGCAAGGTGAGGAGCTTCTTGAGCACGTCCATTGCGACAGCCTGCAGCTGCCGGAAGAGCTCAGGAAGGTGGTTGAGGCGAATGAATAAAAAACAAAAAAGGCTCACTCGGGCAACAGACATCAGCGTCTGTTAGCTCGAGTGAGCCTTTTTTATATTATGCAAAGAGGAGTGCTTAGCACCCGCCCTTGTGCGTCATGATGTTGAGCACCATGTCGTCTGTGGAGCACATGGCTTCTTTGCCGATGCTGGTGAGGTTGTGGATGCTCTTGTCCACGTCCTCGTCAATGATGCCCTCGGCGGCGGTGACATGCTCGCCCTCCATGCTCAGCAGAGCGGAGAGCAAGGCAGAGGACACACCGGAACAGATCTTGATCGAGCAACTCGGCTTCGCACCGTCGCAGATCATGCCCGTGAGGTTGGCGATCATGTTCTTCACCGCATGACAGACACGCGTGAAGTCACCACCCATCAAGTAGACGATGCCACAGCTCGAACCGATGCTTGCCACCACACAACCGCAGAGCGCACTGAGCTTGCCAAGGCTCTGCTTGATGTAGATGGCCGTGAGATGCGAGAGCGTCAGTGCACGGATGAGCTCCTCCTCGGTATTTTCGTTCTCCTCGGCATACACGGCGACGGGATTGGTAGCGCAGATGCCCTGGTTGCCCGAACCGGAGTTGGACATCACGGGAATCATGGCGCCACCCATACGGGCGTCGCAGGCCAGAGCCGTCTCGGAGATGATATGCGAGAAGATCGTCTTGCCGAAGATGCCGTGACTCAAAGGGCGGTCGATGGTCTTACCCAGACAGTGGCCGTAGTTGCCCTTTTTGCTCTCCTCGGCCGCACGGATATTGTAGTCGCGCGTTTGCAGGATGAAGCGGATATCGTCGAGCGGTGCTGTGGTGGCAAAGTCCCACACCATGCGCAAGGTCAGTTGCACCTCTTCCTCCTCGGCACTGCCGCCAAGGCAAGCCCGCTTGTCAAGGAGCACCTTGCCGCAGGCTTCCTCATAGACGAAATGGGTGTGGCCGCCGGCAATGATCGCCGTGGCCTTGTCGCCGTCAGCCTCGCAAGTGACCTCGATATAGAGTTTCTCGGTGATATTCTCTTTGAGATTGATGTCGATATGATCGCCCTCGATATATTTCTTTCCCTCCTCGAGGATGTCCGGTGTCAGGTCGCGCAGCACCTCCAACTGGTATTTGCTTTTTCCGCAGAGCGCACCGAGCGCAATGGCAATGGGCAGTCCGATCATCCCTGTACCGGGAATGCCTACTCCCATCGCGTTTTTCAGCATGTTGGCACTCAGCAGCACCGAGATATGAGACGGACGCTTGCCCAAGTCCTCCGTGGCTCTTGCGGTACAGAGGGCCACGGCCATTGGCTCTGTACAGCCAATGGCGGGGACGACCTCTTTTTTTATGAGAGAGATAATGGAATGATTGAGTTCACTGTTGTTATTCATAGTAGATAGGGATCAATTTGCTGAAGAATACTGTAGCCCCGAAGGGCCACAGGTTTATTTTCCGGCTTTGTAGTTGTCAAGGCCCTTCTGCAGGAAATCGAGATAGGCGGGCACATCCTCTTTATAGCTGAACGAGCCACTGAGCGGATTGCCTTCGTTGTCGACCGTGACATAGAAAGGCTGGGCGTTAGCACCGAACTTATAGCTTTGGAGATAGCTCCACTTGTCGCCGACGGTGCGCAGCGTACGGTGCTGTCCGTTGTCGTTGACCTCGATAGGCTTTGGCAATGGCGTCTTGTCGTCGACATAGAGCGAGATAAGCACATAGTCTTTCTCGAGTTTGTCAGCCACTTGCGGATCTGTCCAGACCGAGGCCTCCATCTTACGGCAGTTGACGCAGCCATAGCCTGTGAAGTCGAGCATCACCGGTTTGCCCAAGGCTTTGGCAGCCGCCATACCTTCCTCATAGTTCTTGTATTTAGCCTCGACGGTCTTCGTGTTAAGGTTGAAGTCCTGTGTGTTCATAGGAGGAGCGAAAGCCGAGACTGCTTTGCAGGGAGCACCCCACAGGCCCGGCAGCATGTAGATGGCGAAGGCGATGGAACACAAGCCAAGCATCACGGCAGGGACAGGCATGGGGCGATTGAGCTCGCCACCGATCTCGTCGCTGCGGAATTTCAGCCAGCCGACCAGATAGCAGCCCAAAGCCAGGAAGATGACAATCCAAAGAGAGAGGAACACCTCACGGTCGAGGATGTGCCAGCCATAGGCCAGATCCGCCACGCTGAGGAACTTCAGCGAGAAGGCAAGCTCGACGAAGCCGAGCACCACCTTGATCTGATTCATCCAAGAACCGCTCTTCGGACTCTTCTTCATCAGTGTCGGGAACATGGCAAAGAGCGAGAACGGGATGGCCAAAGCCAAGGCGAAGCCAAACATGCCCACGGCGGGACCGACCCAGTTGCCCGATGTCACGGTCTCAACCAGCAGCAGGCCGATGATCGGGGCAGTGCAGGAGAAGCTGACGAGCACAAGGGTGAACGCCATGAGGAAGATAGAGAGCAGACCCGTCGTCTTGCTGGCTTTGGAGTCTACGCTGTTGGCCCAGCTGTCCGGCAACTTGATCTCAAACCAGCCAAAGAAGCTCACGGCAAAGATCACCAGCAAGAGGAACAGGAAGATATTGAAGACAGCATTGGTAGAAAGCGCGTTGAGCGTGTTGGGACCGAAGATCGCCGTCACGCCAATACCGAGGGCGAGATAGATGACCACAATGGAGATGCCATAGGTGACGGCGTCGCGAATACCTTTTTTCTTGTCGTCTTTGGAACGTTTCAAGAAGAAGCTGACCGTCATCGGGATGATGGGCCAGATGCAGGGCATGACGAGGGCGAGCAGTCCGCCCACGAGTCCCATGAGGAATATATATAATAAGGAGTGGTTGGCAATGTCGCCCGTACCACCGAACTGCTGGAGTTGCTTGATCACCGGACGCCAGAGCATGTCCTTGTCAGCACTGGAGAGTGATGCACTGGCAGCGGCAGCAGCCTGTGCGGCAGAGTCGGCTTGTAGTTTGGCAAGCGAGTCGGCTCTGAGTTGCTCCAAGGCTGCGGCAGCCTCGGGATCGCCTTCCTGAGCCTTGAGCATCAAAGCCTGCTCCTGAGCAGACATGGGGGCACCGGTCTGAGCACCGGCGGCTGTGGCTGATGCGGCGGCAGTCTTTGCGGCAGCAGCGTCGACGGCAGGACTCTTGCCCGACTGCTTAATGTTTACATCAGTGGGCGGCAGGCAGTTCTGGTCGTTGCAAGCACCATAGGTCAGATAAGCGTCGATGGAGTAAGTAGGCTTGGTGAACTTGATCTTCTGCACAAACTGCACACTATTCTCGAAATAGCGCAGCTTCATGTCGAAGAGCTTGTCGAAAGAGGAAATCTCGTGTCCCACAGCCTTCAACTTGCCGACAAGCTGCACGCCGTCGAGCTTGTTGACATTAAAAGTGGCGGAGATAGGACCGTCAGCACCGAGTCCGGTGGAATAAACGTGCCATCCGCTCTCGATTCTTCCGGAGAACACAATCTCAGCCTCAGCCGATCCGTTGGTCTTCAAATGGGAAGAGAACTTCACGGGGTTGAGCATTTGTGCGTTGGCCAGCAGGGTAAAGACCAGCAGCAAGGCCAGTGTCATTGCTTTTTTCATTTGTAGTTTCCTAATACGATGAATATTTTCTAAATGTTCTATCTTCAATACGCTTTCACTGGTAACATGGCTACTGATCATCAGAATTATTGAGGGTTTTTAACTATTCAACCGACTATTTTCCCCGAAACGGATTAATATTTGATTTTATCCCTGCTGTTCCGCCACATCTCGAAGGCTTTGATCGCCTCTTGTGGCAACAGGCGCTCCATGGCCTTATGGCGGTCTTCGGGACGAAGCGCGATCTCGTGATAGATGAAATCGTCGTCGAAGCCAATGCCGGCAGCGTCCTTGCGTGTGTTGGCATAATAGATCTTGTCAAGATGGGCCCAGTAGATGGCACCAAGACACATCGGACAGGGCTCGCACGAACAATAGATCTCACAACCTTGGAGATCAAAGGTCTGAAGCTTACTGCACGCGATGCGTATGGCGTTGACCTCGGCATGAGCCGTCGGGTCATGGTCTTTGGTAACACTGTTGCTGGCCTCGGCGATGATCTCTCCGTCACGCGCGATGACAGCGCCAAAGGGTCCGCCACCATGCCGTATGCTGTCTATGCTCAGCGCAATGGCTTCATGCATCAATTCTTCTTTCGTCATTGTAATGTATAATGTATAGTGTATAAAGAATAATGTATAAATAAATGTCTGTCTCTTCCCCCTTTCTGCATCTTCTTCTCCCATTCTGCTCCTTCTTCTCCCTTCTAATCATTTTTCCCTTCTCCCTTTTGGGGGGAACAAGGGTGGGCTCATTCCCTCTCCCTTGGGGGAGGGTTAGGGAGAGGGCTTTGAGGGCTTCAGGGAGAGGGCTCTTGATCTATTTCTTCTTATTGAGCTTCATCAGCCTGTCGTATTCCTTTTTGGTGATGCGCATGAACGAGCCATGCTGAGGAGCGGTGACGCCCTCTATGTCGACGGGATCGTGGAAGTTGCGCAGATGGCTGTCGGCTTTGCAGATGCGATAGTGCTTGGGCTGGTCGCTGTATTGGATGTAGGCCACGCGCCACGTACTGTCGCCGATAAGTTGGAAAGCCGAAGAGCCCTCGCAGTTCTTGCGGCCTTCAAAGCTCACGTAGTCGTCGTCAACGGGTTCGCCCCAGCCGTAGGTGAGGTGATCCGACGCTGCTGTGTAGATACCGGGCTTGCCGCCTTCCTTCTTGATGAGCATGTGGTACTTGCCGTCACTGAGCAGGTTGATGTCGCAGTCGATGGTGGCATAGCCCCAGTCAAAGAGCAGACGTGGCGTAGTGATGCGTTGGAAGTCCTTGTCGGCATAGCTGTAGTACATGCGATCGTACTTTTCCTCAGGACGATTGAGCATGGAGTAATAGACCATGTAGCCGCCCTTGTCACCATTGGGCCACACATAGTTAGGATCCCAAAAGATCTGCGGAGCCCACACGCGGTTGATGGTGGACCAGTCTTTATACGGTGAGAGAGCCGTAGCGCCGTCGCAGAAGATGCTCAACCCCTTGCGGAAGTCAAAAGTAACGGATGTCCAGTGGATGAGATCCTTACTCTTGAGCAGGTCGATGCCATAGTTGTCCCATTTATGGCTCTTGGCCACACACATGTCGGTAGTGACCATGAGATAGCCTTTACCGTTGTAAGCACGGGTGATATAGGCATCGCGCGTACCTCCCTCTATGCGGGCGTGCTCCTTGGGATCAAAGATGGCATTGCCGCCGAGGATGTCGGTATAGTGGTATCCGTCGCGGCTCACTGCATAAGCAGTGTACTCTCCCCGGTCGCTCATGTGACAATAGAGATAGCCGTAGTCGCCTTTCTGCAGGTTCTGTGCCGATAAGGTCATGGCCATGGACGCCATGACAAAAGTAAGAAGTAGGTTCTTCATGGTGTGGATTCGATGATTAGTTATATTTTATCCTATGATCTGTATTATCTTTGCAAATGTAGTGAATATTTTTGAAACACCATCCAATAATGACGCAAAGATGGAGAAAAATAGCTAATTTAGCCGTGCCAATCAATAAAGCTTGACTTCGTACATTTTCAAGACTAACTATATATGACAGACATGGACAATAAACGCTATGGACATTTCGATGACGCGCATCGCGAATATGTCATCACTGATCCGCAGACACCGTGGCCGTGGATCAACTATCTGGGCAACGAGGACTTCTTCTCGCTCATCTCCAATACTGCCGGAGGCTACTCGTTCTACAAGGACGCGAAGTTCCGCCGCATCACACGCTACCGCTACAACGACGTGCCGATGGACAACAACGGCCGCTATTTCTATATCAAGGACGGTGACACAGTGTGGAACCCGGGATGGAAACCTTGCCGCACGCCTCTCGACAGCTATGAATGCCGCCACGGCATGAACTACACACGCATCACGGGCAGCAAACTCGGTGTGGTGGCCAGCGTGCTTTTCTTTGTACCACTCCACACCGCCGCTGAGGTGCAAATGCTGTCGCTGGAGAATGACAGCAACGAAGTTAAGCACCTGAAAATCTTCTCCTTTGAGGAGTGGTGCTTGTGGAACGCTGCCACTGACATGGAGAATTTCCAGCGCAACTTCTCTACCGGCGAGGTAGAGATAGAGCAGCAGACGTCGACGATCTACCATAAGACGGAATACCGCGAGCGCCGCAACCACTATGCATTCTACCACGTCAACACGCCCATCCAAGGCTTCGACACCGATCGAGAGAGCTTCGTGGGACTATACAACGAATACTCGGCACCGCAGGTGGTCGTGGAGGGAAAGCCGCGCAACAGCGTCGCACACGGATGGAGTCCCGTCGCCAGCCATTATATCGAGGTAGAGTTGAAGCCGGGCGAGAAGCGTGACCTCATCTTCCTGCTGGGTTATGTCGAGAACGAGCAGGACAAGAAATGGAAATGCAAAAAGGTCATCAACAAGGAGAAAGCCCATGCGCTCATGAACCGTTTCGCCACACGCGGGCAGGTCGACAAGGCGTTTGCTGAGCTGAAAGCCTATTGGGATCAGTTGCTCGACATCTTTGTGGTCGACAGCGGCAACGACAAGCTCGACCGGATGGTCAACATCTGGAACCAGTATCAGTGCATGGTCACGTTCTGCATGAGTCGTTCTGCATCATTCTTCGAGAGTGGTATCGGCCGTGGCATGGGCTTCCGAGACTCCAACCAGGACCTCGTGGGCTTCGTACATCAGATTCCAGAGCGTGCCCGTCAACGCATTATCGACATTGCCTCAACGCAGTTCCCCGACGGCGGATGCTATCACCAATACCAGCCGCTCACCAAACGTGGCAACAACGACATCGGCGGGGGATTCAATGATGACCCTTGCTGGCTCATCTTCGGTACTGTGGCTTACATCAAAGAAACGGGAGACTTCTCGATTCTCGACGAGCCTGTGCCCTTCGACAACGTGCCGGGATCTGAGGTCTCGCTCTTGGAGCATCTTAAGGTTTCATTCAATCATGTCATCAACAACCTTGGTCCTCACCGTCTGCCACTCATCGGACGCGCCGACTGGAACGACTGTCTCAACCTCAACTGCTTCTCATGGAACCCCGACGAGAGCTTCCAAACAACGGAGAACAAGAGCGAAGGATCCAAGGCTGAGAGTCTGATGATCGCCGGACTCTTCGTTGTCACGGGTCGAGACTACGTCTCTCTCTGCCGTCATCTCGGTCACAACAACGAAGCCGACCGCGCACAGAAGGCTGTAGACGACATGGTAGAGGCTGTGAAGAAACATGGATGGGACGGAAAATGGTACTTGCGCGCCTACGACTATTTCGGTCATAAGATTGGCTCCGACGAGAACGAAGAGGGTAAGATCTTTATTGAGAGCCAGGGATGGTGCACGATGGCTGCTATCGGCAAGGAGAAAGGCTATCCCGAGATGGCACTTGACTCAGTGAAGGAACGCATGGAGTGTGAGCATGGCATCGTGCTCAACAACCCTGCCTTCACCACCTATCACGTGGAGATGGGCGAGATTTCGTCCTATCCCGAAGGCTATAAGGAGAACGCCGGTATCTTCTGTCACAACAACCCGTGGGTGATCATTGGCGAGACGGTAGCCGGACGCGGCGACGATGCGTGGCGCCACTATACCAAGATCCTTCCTTCCTATGTGGAGGAGAAATACCAGACGCTGCACAAGGTGGAGCCGTATGTCAACTGTCAGATGGTGGCCGGTAAGGATGCTGCACGCCCCGGTGAGGGTAAGAACAGCTGGCTTACGGGCACGGCGGCTTGGATGTGGTACACCGTGAGTGAGTTCATCCTCGGCATCCAACCCGATTATGAGGGCCTCCGTATCGATCCCTGCCTGCCTTCAACAGCAAAGGAATACACGGTGAAACGCCGTTTCCGTGGTGCTCTCTACCATATTCATGTGGTCAATCCCGACGGACATCAGAAGGGCGTGAAGCATATTTCGCTCGACGGCAAGACTGTCAGCGGCAACCTCGTCCCATGGTCTGAGGGTGAGCACAAGGTGGAAGTGATGATGTAAAACCAGGAAGCAATAACCATCTTCTAAAGAATCCGTACATACTTTTAATAGGTATATACGGATTCTTTTTCTTATATCAACACTACTGACTGTATATAAAACATTGTTAAAAACGACAATCTCTCTGTTGAAAACAGAGGGATAGAAGCGTTATAGAAACGTAAAGCAACAAAGAGATGGACAGCCAAGCATACATATCCCAAGCCACTGCACTACGACAAAAAGCCGTAGAGAGTAGCCGCCGCTATGGGGCTCCAGCGGAGGAGGCTGAGGATATCGCGCAAGAGACGATGATCCGACTTTGGCAAGTCTGCCCCAAGATCGACACAAGACAAAAAGCTGAAGCCTTGGCGGTCTGCATCGCCCACAACTTAACCATCGACTGGCTACGACGCGAAAAGCGACGAGCTCCCCAAGAGGAAATCCCGACAGAGTCATCCGACAGCCACTGTCAAGCCGACGCTCACTTAGAAGAGCAAGAGACCGACGAATGGTTGCGGAAGCAACTGGCAGACTTGCCAAGTACAGAGTACACGGTACTGCACTTACGGCAGGTAGAGGGACTCGACAACCGGGCTATCGCTCAACGTCTGGGTATAGAAGAGCGGTCGGTGGCCACACTACTTTCCAGAGCGCGCCGACGCTTGTTGGAGGAAATAAGAAAAAGGAGGAAACAATCATGAAGACATATACAAAAGCATATATACAGTCGTTGCTCGACAAATATCTCGACGGGCTTACATCGTTGGAAGAAGAACGTCTGCTCGGCGAATATTTCCGCACACAATCCGTTCCACCGGAGTGGGAGGACTACCGCGAAATGTTTTCCTGGTTTGACAATGGCATGAAGGGGGAGTACCTGCAAGACGACAATAACATCAACATTGCAGAACCAGCTCCTGCACCAATGCTGATCAAACATTCCAAACTGAAGCGTATGGCTCTGCCTTGGCTCGCTGCCGCCTGTTTGGCAGGAGGACTGATATGGGGAATATGGCCGAAGCAACACAGTAGTCAAAGCCTCACGATTACGACAGACAATGCCAGCGGGCAACTAATACGTTCTTCTCTGAAGGAACATGCTGCCCTAAGGACTGAATCTAAGGAAAATGAGCGACCTGCCGTCACACCGGTTACTTCTGATCAGAAGTCTACCCCCCATGTGCTTGCAGCTACACATAGTTCGACAAAGATGATCACCATTTCTGAAAAAGAAATATCGATTGGTCATCAAGACAGTCTTCTACTCGCTCAAGCACAACACGACGTCGACCAGTGGCAAATAATAAATGACAGCGCCAAAGCTGATCATTCGCTGCTGATGGCCAATTTGCTCGAAACTAAGGCGATGATCGCACAAGCTCACGAGGAAATCGCACAAGCCAAGCGACTGATCGACAGTGAAGATAAACAGCAACATTATTCACCCTATAACATCATAGAACTATGAGAACAATTCATTGCATCGCAGCCTGTCTGTTAGCTATGACACCTCTCTTTGGGCAGGCTCAGGAAAGAATAGAAAAGATGAAGGATTTCATTATGCGCCAAGACGGAGTAGCGACAACCAATGAGGCCGAGAAAGATCCTAAGACTCTGGACCTGCGATCGTCGCGGGAGACCTATGGGTTTACTGTGAAAAGAAACTCTCTCATCGTGCAGAATGCCATCAAAGCCTTCGACCAAGATGCTGCCAAAGCCTACAGCGTGTTCAAAGGCGATGGAGAATCATTGGCCACTACATACAATGTGGGCGGCATAAACATAGGGAAAGGCTATGACCACTTTGTGCTGGAATGCTTTGCCGATAAAAACAATTCCAACCGACGCTACGCCTATGCATTGGAATGGAACGAGGCTAAGAGAGGCAAGATAACCGGAAAACTGACAAAAGTGTACGGACAAAGACCCGGCAGCGTGACTGTAACCAACGTCACTACTTCCTTGCCATCAATGTCAGATTATCAGTCTGCCGGTAAAGCGGTAAAGAAATACATAGTGACAGACGGCACGATCTCCAATGAGCAAATCGACTCTATCATCAACTCGGTGATACGACGACTCAACAAAAAAGGCTACAAAGATATCGCATCCATGCTTCAACAGGAGTGGCAGACTGCTGAACAATCCGAAAAGAACGATGCAAGCGCCGTTCGGACGATTGTCTATGACAAAGAGAAAAACTTCATGAAAAGATATCGCAACGGTCAAGTACTCATCATTGACGGAGCGGGAAACATTGTCTTCACTGGTCTGAAAGGCAAACTCGTCATGGACGCTGCGGGAAACATCGTCGCGACAAACTATTCAGGAAAGACCGTCGTCATAAGTAATGACTGATCCTCGTCTCATGAGTTATCCTCACAACGGATCAATCTCTCTCTTTAATTAAGAATAAGATAATGTTATGTAAAAGGGGCGGCTCCGTGATGGAGCCGCCCCTTTATGGTATATGATGAATAAACGTCTTATTGCATAACGCCTATCCAGCGCAGGATGTCGTTGAGGTTGGCCACCACCATGAGGATGACCAGAATGGTGATGCCGGTGTACTCGGCATAGATCATAAACTTATCCGAAGGCTTGCGACGTGCAATGATCTCGTAGAGCAGGAAGAGCACGTGGCCACCATCGAGGGCAGGGATGGGCAGAATGTTCATGAAAGCAAGGATGATGCTCAGGAAAGCGGTCATCTTCCAGAACATAAACCAGTCCCACTGACTGGGGAAGAGGCTGCCGATGGAGCCAAAACCGCCCAAACTCTTCGCGCCGTCAGCCGTGAAGACATACTGCATGTCGCTGACATAACCGGCCAACACATCCCAGCCATACTTGCATCCGGCGGGGAAGCTCTCCAGGAAACTGTAGCTCTTATGCGTCATCTCCTTTTCATAGAGCTGATAGATGCTCGGTACAGCAAAGCCAACCTTCAAGTCAGCAGTGAGCGTAGTGGCGAGCGTGTCCTGCTTACCATTTGCGGCGCGGCTCACCACAAGCGTCACCTTGCGAAGGCTCAGGCTGTCTGCAGCACTCTTTGCTGCCGTGAGCTGATCGTTGACACGGCTGATCTCATCGGTAAACTCATTGTAGGAGTCAACAGCCTTACCATTCAACGCCAATATCTTGTCGCCCTTCTTCAGACCTATCTTCCAAGCCGGTGTCTCTATAGAGTCTTTGCTGCCCTCCGCCACAGGCAGACGCTGCAGCACAGTATCAACGACAGCAGGAGTAAACGGAGCCACGAAACGAGGCGTAGACTTCAACATACCCAACAAATTGATGTGCCCGGGCAGAGAGATGCGCATCTTCTTGCCGCCACGAATGATGTCGGCATAGTGAGCTTCGGAAAGGTCACGGTAGACATCAACATTGAAGTCCTTGAACGGACGCTTGTCGGTACCCACCAGGATATCGTGGTCGCGGAAACCAAGCTGCTTGGCTTCTGTATTGAACTTCATGCCCTGGCTCATATCAGCCACGCGTACATAACTTTCGCCCCAGTGAAACATGATCATGGAGTAGATAAAAAGTGCCAGCACAAAGTTCACCGTCACGCCAGCCACCATGATGATGAGCCGTTGCCACGCCGGTTTGGTGCGGAACTCCCACGGCTGCGGGTCACGCTTCATTTGGTCGGTGTCCATGCTCTCGTCGATCATACCGGCTATCTTGCAATAGCCACCGAGAGGCAACCAACCCATGCCGTACTCCGTCTCGCTGTTCTTGGGTTTGAAACTAAAGAGCTTGCCGCTCCACTTGCCAATGGAGACGTCGAAGAAAATAAAGAACTTCTCCACCCTGACTCCAAAGAGCTTGGAAGCCAGCGCATGTCCGCCCTCGTGAAGCAATACCAGCAACGAGATGGACAGAATGAACTGGAGAAGCTTAATCAGAAAGATTTCCATTTATAACTTATAAATTACTAATTGCGAATTACTTGCTATGGCTTTACTTACCAGCGAATGGCCTGCCGCGCCTTGGCCTGCTTCCATGCTTGCCTCAGTTTGTCAGACCGAGTTATCCGTTCGGTTTGCCGCTGTTATGCAGCGGCCCAGCCTCTTGCGCGGCCCATTCTGTTCTACAGAGCGCCTTCCAAAAATTGTCTTGCAATCTCCCTTGCCTCCTTATCTGTTTGCAGATAGATGTCGAGGTCAGGGTTTTTGTCAAAGGTAGCCTGCTCCATGGTCTTGCGGATAACCTCTGCCATGCCGAGGAATGAGCAGCGTCCTTGTCGGAACGCAGCGTTGGCCACCTCATTGGCAGCATTGAGGATGCACGGCATGTTGCCGCCCTGGCGGATTGCCTCATACGCAAGCGCCAAACACTCAAACTTCTTTGTATCAGGCTCAAAGAACTCCAGCTTCTGTGCCTTGAACAGATCGAGACGATCACCATTGAGAGGCAGACGCTCGGGGAAAGAGAATGCATACTGGATGGGCAGCCTCATGTCAGGAACACCCAACTGAGCTTTCACGGCGCCGTCCATGAACTGCACACCACTGTGCACGATGCTCTGTGGATGGATCAGCACTTGTATCTTGTCGGCAGGAACGCCGAAGAGCCACTTTGCTTCCATCACCTCAAAACCCTTGTTCATCAGTGATGCCGAGTCAATGGTGATCTTTGCGCCCATGTCCCACGTGGGATGCTTGAGGGCGTCGGCAGCGGTGACATGCTCCAACTGCTCATGCGTGTAAAGACGGAAAGGGCCACCACTGCAGGTGAGCAAGATCTTGTCCACCTCGTTTCTCTCCTCTCCTACCAGGCACTGGAAGATGGCACTGTGCTCAGAGTCGACCGGCAGCAGGCTTACATGGTACTGGGCCACCAAGCCAAGGATCAGTTCGCCAGCGACTACAAGTGTCTCTTTGTTGGCCAGACATATCTTCTTTCCGGCTTTGATGGCATTGATCGTGGGTACCAGTCCCGCAAAGCCCACCATGGAAGCCAACACAGTATCGATCGGTCCGGCCTCCACGATTTCCTCCAAGGCCTTCTTTCCCGCATAGACTTTGATGTCGGGACGATCGGAAAGCGCGGCCTGCAATTCCTCGTAGTGATGCTCATTGGCGATGACCACAGCGGCAGGATTAAACTGCCGAGCCTGCGCTGCCAGCTTCTCCACACTGTTGTTTGCTGTGAGACAATAGACCTCGTAGCGATCGGGATGCTGCGCGATGACATCAAGTGCCTGTGTGCCTATGCTGCCCGTAGAGCCGAGTATGCAGATCGACTGCTTGCGAGGCTGCTGATCATCGTGAAGAGTTACGTATTTTGTCATTTCTATCTTTAAGTGCTATATATATAATAAGGTGTAGCCGTTGCAGCCTCAGCGACAACAACTACAATTCAAGCAGTCCATCGGGAATGTCCAAGACGATCTGACGGCCTGCAATATCTACGTCGACGACCAGTTCTTCCGAAGCAGGAATGAGCACGTCCGTGCCGTCTTCCCGTTCTACTTCCAACAGCGTGTTGACCGTAGAGACATCGACGCCTGCCACACGGCCTACTACACGGTCGTCGTGTTGGTGGTCAAGAACCGCAAAGCCCTGTAGCTGTTGCCACGACACTTCCGTCGACTCGCCATTGTCGGCAAGACTATGAGGGAAGTACACGTCGCAGCCCGTCAATTCACGTGCCTGTTGCTCGCTGTCGATATCTTCCAGTTTCATCAGTACCACGTCGTCAGACCGGAAGCGATATTCCTCGATGAAAAACGGTACCAGGATGCCGTCGACGTCGAGCACAAGATAATCAGCGTCGACGCGGTCAAAGACATCGTCGTCGCACTGCATGCTTACCTCGCCTTTCACGCCATGGGGTTTGCCCATGCGTCCGATCTTGAAAACATCCTCGCGTCGTATCATGGTCTTGCTGTCATAGCGTTAATCGTCCACTCGCTCGATATGCGCGCCCAATTCATTGAGTCGTATGTCGATATTCTCATAACCGCGGTCGATCTGCTGAATGTTATCGATGCGGCTGGTACCATTGGCACTCATCGCTGCAATGAGCAAAGCAATACCAGCCCGGATGTCGGGACTCGTCATACGGCCGGCACGCAGACGGATGCGATGATCCTGCCCGATGACCACGGCACGATGGGGATCACAGAGAATGATCTGTGCGCCCATGTCGATGAGCTTATCCACAAAGAACAGACGGCTCTCGAACATCTTCTGATGGATGAGCACAGAGCCGCGCGCCTGTGTAGCAACAACGAGAAGCACAGACAGCAAGTCTGGAGTGAGTCCCGGCCATGGAGCGTCTGCCAAAGTCATGATCGTACCGTCGATAAACGACTGCACCTCGTAGTGGCTATGGTGTGGAATGACGAGATCATCGCCTTCTTCTTTCACCTTCACGCCCAGCCGACGGAAGGCATCGGGGATGATGCCGAGGTTGCGCAACGACACATCCTTGATGCGGATGCCATTGCCAACCATTGCTGCCATGCCGATAAACGAGCCTACCTCGATCATATCGGGCAACACACGGTGCTCAGCGCCATGCAGACTTGTTACTCCGACTATCGTGATCAGATTGCTGCCGATGCCACTGATGTTTGCGCCCATGGCGTTGAGCAGATGACAGAGTTGCTGGATATAAGGCTCACAGGCAGCGTTGTAGATCGTCGTCGTGCCTTTGGCCAGCACGGCAGCCATGATGATGTTGGCCGTACCGGTCACGCTGGCCTCATCGAGAAGCATGTAGGTGCCCTTGAGATGCTGGGCACGTATCTGAAAGACGCTGCAATCCTCACTGTGCTCAAGCTTGGCGCCGAGCTTCTTGAAGCCAAGGAAGTGAGTGTCAAGACGGCGCCGGCCGATCTTGTCTCCACCGGGCTTGGCCACAGTGGCCTTACCAAAGCGACCGAGCAAAGGACCGAACATCAGCACAGAGCCGCGCAGGGCCGAGCACTTCTTCACAAACTCCAGGCTGTCGAGATAGTCGAGATTGAGATCATCGGCCTGAAACGTATAGTCGCCCGGTGCATTGGCTGTCACCTTCACCCCGATGTCCTTGAGCAGTCTGATCAGATTGTTGACATCGAGAATATTGGGCACATTACTGATCCTCACCGCGTCGCTTGTGAGCAACGTGGCGCAGATCACCTCCAAAGCCTCGTTCTTGGCACCCTGCGGTGTGATGGTTCCACTCAGGGCATGGCCGCCTTCGATAATGAATGATGCCATAAGCAGTATTACTTTCTTTTGCGTTTTTTGGAAGGAGTAGCTTGCTGGCGCTCGCGCGTGTTGATCTTCTCAAACTTAAACGTATCCAAGTCGAGCTGAATCTTACCGTCGGTATAGCGCGCCAGGTCGTCGGCGACTTTCTCATTGTCGCTGTAGCCGTGGCTCCACTGCACGAGGTCGCGCTTCATCTGGTTGGCTGTCAGTGCCACGAGATGGTCGCGTTCGGGTCCGGGCTCCATCGTCTTCAGCTGATCAAAGAGTTCGAAGACCATCGAGCCATAGTGACGCACGGGAATACGCGACATCGGATAAGGTACCGGCTTGGGCTTGTCAAGGATCACGTTGGCCTCACTGACATCGTATGGCCAGTCGATATCCAGCTTGAAATCGGTCATCAGTGCCAGATGGTCCCACAGTTTCTGCTTATAGTCAGCGCTCTCGCGCACCTGCGGGAACATCCGCTCCATCGTTGCGACGATTGTATATGCACAGCGCAACCGTTCGGCCTTGCTCTTCAGTCCTACGGCGTAGTCTGCCATATTCTGCACTTCACGGCCATATTCCGGCAGGACGAGTTTCTCGCGCTGAGTGTTATAATCTAATCCTTTAATATTCATGTGTGGTAACGTGTGGCTTTCGCCATTTATTTGTGTGGAGTAGTAAGAGATCTGCTTACAGGAGTTTACGTGGCAACTTAGCCACAAAGTTCTTGAGATAGAACGGCACGAAATAGGCAACATCCTCAAACTGCTCCTGAGCCATGCGCTTTTCTGCCAGTGGCAGCATGTTCTTGGCGATCGGCTCAATGCCTTCGATGAAGTGTGCGTTGGGATGATTGATGGCATCCTTGCATTTCAGCGCACCGTTGCCGAAGAAGTAGACGGGATGCTCATCGAGATACTCTTTGTAGGTCTCGCCGTCCACCACATCGGCATGGATCGGCCGTACCTCATGGAGCGCGCGGTCGAAGAGCTGGGCATAGACTTCCATGCGACGGGCATCGAGCATCGGGCACAGCAACGCGTCCTCTTCCTCTACCATCTCATGGAGCAATACCGGCACGCAGAGCAACTCCAATGTGGGCACGCCGATGAGCTTCAGCCCACGTCCATAGCAGATACCCTTAGCCATCGAAACGCCAATGCGCAAACCCGTGTATGAGCCGGGACCGCAACTCACGGCAACGGCATCCAAGGGGATGGCATGATTATCGGTGAAAGAAAGAGCCTCGTCGACAAACGATCCTAAGCGCTCAGCGTGATTGGGACCGCTATGGTCTTCTTTCTCAAAAAAACAGCTTCCGTCTTGCGTGACGGCTACGGAGCACACATTCGTGCTCGTTTCTATATTCAATATGCAAGACATAATCTAAAACTCTTAGTATATTCTCACTTGCTTATTATCAAGTATGTCTATTCTGTGCAAAGATAGCTAATTTGTAGCACTTAGCGAGTATTCATCCTGCTTTTTTAAGAAAATAAAGGAAATAGTCGGTTTGCAAGCACTTATATCCCCGATTTTTTGTATATTTGCACGAACTAAATTATTTCAAGTCGTTATGATACAGTCAATGACAGGCTATGGCCGCGCTACAGTGACCTTTCAAGCCAAGAAGATACACATTGAGGTGAAGTCGCTCAACAGCAAGGCCCTCGACCTTTCCACACGCATTGCTCCCGTCTACCGCGAAAAGGAGATGGAGATCAGACAGATGATTGCCAAGGCACTCGTCCGTGGCAAGGTAGACTTCTCTGTTTGGATTGAGAAAGACGACACACAGGCCTGTATGCCCATCAACACAGCTATCGTGGAGTCTTATTATAAGCAGATCAAAGCAGTCTCAGCCAAGACCGGCATTCCGGAACCGCAAAACTGGTACGACGTGTTGCTGCGCCTGCCCGACACGCTCGGTAAACCGGAAGAAGAGGAACTCAGCGAAGAGGAGTGGACTGCCGTGCGCACTGGCATTGAGGCTGCGCTTGCTGACCTGCAGGCTTTCCGCCGTCAGGAAGGTGCCGCGCTGGAGAAGAAGTTCCACGAGAAGGTCGACAACATCGAGGCACTGCTGAAGTCTATCGAGCCTTACGAGAAGAGCCGTGTGCCAAAGATCAAAGAGGCAATCGTCAAAGGGCTGGAACAGATCCCTGAGGTCGACTACGACAAGAACCGGTTGGAGCAGGAGCTCATCTACTATATCGAGAAGCTGGACATCAGTGAAGAGAAGCAGCGACTGACCAACCACCTGAAATACTTCCGCGAGACGCTCGACGAGGATAAACCCAACGGCAAAAAGTTGGGCTTCATCGCACAGGAGATGGGACGCGAAATCAACACCACCGGCTCCAAAAGCAATCAGGCTGAGATGCAGAACATCGTGGTAAAGATGAAAGACGAGCTTGAGCAGATCAAGGAGCAAGTGCTCAACGCGTTGTAAAGAGCAGCCTCACCCCCAGCTCCTTCAGGCCTCACCCCCCGCCCCTCCCCAAGAGGGAGGGGAGTGATATGCTCCAAGAGTCGTAGTGAAGCAAGGCTACTGGGTCGCAAAACAGCTGGCTCCCGCGCGGTTCTGCCGGTTTCCGCTTGGTTCTGCTGTTTATCGTTTGGTTCTGTATGACGCTGCTCAGCAGCGTCCTCCTAACTTGTTCCTCATTCATCGATTCATCATTCAACATTCATCATTGTACAATGGGTAAACTCATCATATTCTCCGCACCATCAGGCAGTGGCAAAAGCACCATCGTGAGCTGGCTGATGAAAGAACATCCCGAACTGAAGCTGGCTTTCTCCATCAGTTGCACGAGCCGTGCACCGCGTGGCACCGAGCGCAACGGTGTGGAATATTTCTTCCTTACCGCCGACGAATTCAAGCAGAAGATACAGGCCGGCGAGTTTCTGGAGTACGAAGAGGTCTACAAGGACCGTTTCTATGGCACGCTGAAATCGCAGGTAGAAACGCAGACGGCAAGAGGTGAAAACGTCGTCTTTGACGTCGACGTGAAAGGCGGCTGCAACATCAAACGACAGTACGGCGACCGCGCACTGAGCCTGTTCGTCCAGCCGCCATCGATCGACGAGCTGCGCAACCGGCTCGTACACCGTGCCACCGACGCGCCGGAAGTCATCGAGCAGCGACTGGCCAAAGCCTCCTACGAGCTGACCTTTGCTCCTCAGTTCGACCATGTGGTTGTCAACGACGACCTGAAGAAGGCCGAAGAGGAAACCTATCGTCTCGTCAAGGAATTCCTTGAGAAATAAGCTCACTACGCTATGGCTCGTATCGGCATCTTCGGCGGCAGCTTCAATCCTATCCACGTGGGACACATCGCCCTGGCGCGTCAGCTCCTCCGCTTGGCACGTCTTGACGAGATCCTCTTTGTTGTCTCTCCACTAAATCCCTTCAAGAAGCAGGCCACCGATCTCATGGCTGACGACTATCGTCTGGCCCTCGTGGAAATGGCATTGCAGGAAGAGCCGAAGATGAGAGCCTGCGACGTGGAGTTCCATCTGCCCAAGCCCTCTTATATGTGGCGGACGCTTGAGCATCTGAGTCTGTCGCGCCCCGCCGACGAACTTGTGCTGATCATCGGGGCCGACAACTGGCTGGCCTTTAACCGATGGGCGCACCACGAGGAGATTCTCAGCCACTACGAGCTCGCCGTCTATCCGCGACCGGGCTATCCCGTTGACACAACCTCCCTGCCAGCCAACGTACACGTCTACTCTACCATGCTCTTTCCGGAAAACAGCACAGAGATCAGACGCCGCCTCGCTGCCGGAGTGTCCATTCACGGACTGGTACCCCTAAAGATAGAAGCAGAACTATACAAGAATAAAACACAATAACCATACAGCTACAGGAATAACCGTCTCGCCTGTCAACCACAATCAGTACACTACATAGATAAGACAGCCCTTCCTTATTCTCTGTCAAAGTCTATTTTCCACTCAAAGGTAACGCTTTTGCCGCTACGGGGATGGCGAAAGGTAAGTTGCTCGGCGTGCAGACACAACCGGCGGCCACGTTGCCCGTAGAGCTCATCTCCCACAATCGGATTGTTCAAACCATCGGGATGCGCACAGTGTACCCGCAACTGATGAGTACGACCTGTCTGAGGATAGAGTGCCACATGCCGGTCGTCGAGCTTCTGGTAATAGGTTGTCGCCGTCTTGCCATGGAGCTTATCAACCATTTGTCGCGGACGGTCATCGAGATCCGGCCGAAGCGGCAGCGACAAAACACCGTCTTCCGTCTTCATCTCATGGCTCAACCGCGCCACATAGCGCTTTTTCACCTCGTGGCGCAAAAACTGGTCTTGCAGGTTGTGATAAGCCGCCCATGTCTTTGCGATCACCATCAGTCCACTCGTCGCCATGTCGAGCCGATGGACGATCAGCGGTCCCTCGGCTTCCGGACAATGGGCTTTCATCAGACTATACACACTCTCTCGCGGGCTCTTCCCTGGCACGGAGAGCATACCCGCGGGCTTACATACCACACAGATGTCGTTATCCTCATAGATGACCGGCAACATTTGATGACGGTCATCATCAAGAGGGTTCGGCACCACATCTAAGCCTTGTAACATCCACCACAGCAGTGGTTTGCACTTACCATTACAGGCAGGATAGCACTGCAGATGATGCCTTACCTCTTCCTTCGGACTTTCGCCCCACCAAAACATTGCCATGCTCAGCGGCTGCATCCCCTGTTCAAAGGCATATTGCAGCAACTTTGGCTCACAGCATTCGCCGCTGCCTGCCGGAGCCACCATCTTTCGCCCTTGTTGCTCGCCATAGTCACGAAAGATTGTCTCGATGTCTTTCACCTCTCCGCATGCGTTGCGCAGGCGGAACTGACGGAAGAGCCACGACTGCAAGTTGTCGCTCTTTTGTCGACGTTGCTGGCGGAGACGATGCAACACGCCTTCCAACTCGTCGACCGTACGCAATGCCTGCTCCACCTGAGCTCGGTAATCTTTCCGCAGGCGATGGAGCTCCGCATTCTCGAATTGCCGCCGCCGGATATATGCTTCTTGGCTTTCCCCCATCCTCGCCCCACTGGGATGATTGGTTTTGAAGTCCGTGATCGCTTTTTCTTGCTGTGCTTGTATCGTTTCCAACTGCTGATGCGCTTCGTGCAAAGCCTGCCCTTGCTCCATGTCGCAGATGCGCTTATTGATGTCGGAGATCTCGGCCTCGTGCGTCTTGAAATATCCGTTGGGCTGGAGATAGTCATAGACTGCCGGCACGAAGTCAGGCCAGTCGCTGCGTCCGGCAATCTGTCCGCTGTAACCGGCTATGTACCCCAGCTTGCCATCTTTCCGCACGATCACCACGCCAAACATCTTGCCTTTGGCTATCTCCGCCTGAAAGCTGGCATCCACCGCTCTCTCTGCAAAGGTCTGCTCTTTGTCGCCACGCAGATAAGCCGCCAATTGCACGATTGCCAACTGACAAAGCGCATCCGGCTCGTAATAGAACGGATTGTTCAACCTGACCGGTGGCTGCACGGATGTATCAAGCGGATGGAATATCATAGTTTCTTGGAAGAGTGTCGAAAACGAGAGAAAGGAAAGAGAAAAAACTGAGCCGGCCCATCAGGCCGGCTTGTCTGTAAATTGCGTAAGGGTATCCAGCGAAAAGACGCTGTAGGAAAAGGATCAGAGCGAAAACCGTCTCTTCATCTCTTCGTAAAGCGGCAGGGCCACTGCCTTAGCGTCAGGATGAGGAGCACCCGTAGTGCCTAAAGCACGCAAATCGAAGAAATGCTTCCAGTCAGAGAGGAAGGCTGTATGAATCAGCTCCGTGTTGGTATCCAGTGGCAACACCACGCGAGCTTCCTGAGGCTTACGTCCCAAAGCGGTCAGATTGAGGTAAGCACGCTCGGCAGCTAAGTTGGCGAAGAGCCAGTTGTCGGCAGCATCGGCCTCACCCGCAACAACTTTCTTGGTCAAAGCCAGGAAAGCGTCATCGTCGAGACTTACCGTGCCTTCCTCGATCGTCGACGTCCACGCACCGTCGGGCAGTTCTTTCACCCATTGCGGCAGGTTAATGGTGATCTCAGCACCAAATTTCTCCTTAGAATAATTGCAGTAGCGTGTACTCTGCTCTGCCATGGAGTTGACGCGATGACGGTTGAACTCGCGCGTGATCGCTACCTGAGTGGTGAAATGGACCGTGACGCGACGCTCATGGAGAGCCGTTGGCTCACAGAGTTCCTTGAGGTCGTCCATCCGTCCGTTCTCCACCAGCACACGCAGGTTGGTGGTGATGTATGCCTTTCCGTCCACCAAGTTGACATGTGTGAACCGGTTTTGGCGGTAGAGTTCGGTACGGTCGTCGTGCTCGTCGAGCGTCAGATAGACAGTGGCGTGCTCAAGCATTGCCGTATGCTCGCTGGCGATCATGCGCTCCACAAATGGGCGTGCCGAGTCGGCAGTCTGGTGATTCTCACTCTTGTAGCACACTCTGCCGCAGCGCTCCACCTGACGGTAGACGCCGTCCGTGCCGGGTTGCTGCTCCCATATCTCGAAAGAAGGTTGATTGATCTTCATGTTTTTGTCGTTTTGCTTTTGGCTGCAAAGATAAGAAATAATATTGAGACGCATCGGCGTTTTCCGTCTGAAAAATAAAAGTTTTCAGTCGTTGTCTCCCTCGTGCTTGATATTTCTCGGATGATGCAAGAGGATTTCCTGCCTTAGCGACTCGTCGTCCATGTGGGTGTAGATCTCCGTTGTGCCGAGGTCAGCATGTCCGAGCAGTTCCTGGATGATACGCAGATCGGCCCCACCCTTAAGTAATGCCGTAGCGAAAGAGTGGCGGAGCGTATGAGGCGAAATGGTCTTCTTGATCCCCGCGGCCTCAGCCTGTCGCTTCACCATGATCAGAATCATTGTACGCGTGAGGTGATGTCCGCGTCGGTTGAGAAAGACATAGTCCTCCTCGCCGGGCTTGATGTTCATCTGTCGCCGATCGTCAAACCACAGCTCCAGCTCATGGATGGCACGTTCTGATATGGGCACCAACCGCTGCTTGCCGCCTTTACCGTTGACACGGATGAAGCCTTGTGTCAGGAAGAGGTCGCTGAGCTTGAGGTTGGTGAGCTCCGAGACACGCAAGCCACAGGAGAAAAACACCTCGATGATGGCGCGGTTGCGGTGCCCTTCATTGCTGGTCAGGTCGATGCTATTCTCCAAAGCGTCCACTTCCTCGGTAGAGAGATACTCTGGCAAGTGCTGTGGCAGATGGGGAGACTCCAACAGTTCTGTTGGGTCAACGTCGAGATAGCCGTCCAAGACCAAGTAACGATAGAACGAGCGCACACCGCTGAGGATACGCGCCTGCGACTTTGCGCTGATGCCATGATCGGAAAGCATCGCCGCGAAGTGCTCCAGATCTTCGAGCTTTACGCTTAGCGGGTCGACTCCTTCTTGCTCTAAGTAGCCCAGCAACCACTCCAGGTCGTGTTTATAGGCCTCAACGGTATTGGGCGAATAGCCCCGTTCCAGTTTCAGATAACGCAGATAATGCTTGGTTAATTCCACTATTGTTTTTTCTCTGTCAGACATTCTTCACGCTATAGTCAGCACAGCACACTCTGCCCCGAACAGTGATCATTCAACACTCTGATAATGGTTAGCCCGTCTCGCACGGGCACGATGACCTTTTCCACTCTTTTGTCGTCGCGCACGTGATCGTTGAATGCCCGGATGCCGAGTGTCTGATGATCGTGGTCATAAGCCGGGTCGATGACGTGTCCGTCCCACAGTGTGTTGTCGGCGAGGATAATTCCTCCGGGATTCATCAGTGGCAGGATCGCCTCGTAGGTTTCCACATAGCGCCGCTTATCACCGTCGACAAACGCCAGGTCAAAGGCCACGCCCAACTTGGGAGCCTCCACGCAGGCATCACCGATGCGGAAGTCTATCCACGACGAAACCGCGCTGTCCTCAATCCAAGGGCGGGTGAAGTCTTCCATCTCATCGTTGATCTCAAAGGTGAAGAGCTTACTGCCGTCCACTCCCGCCTCACGTAGTCCCTCAGCCATACAAATAGCTGAGTAACCCGAGAACGTGCCGACCTCAAGCACATACTTTGGCCGCTGCATCAGCACGAGCATCTTCAGCAGCCGTCCTTGCAGATGTCCGCTTTGCATACGTCCGTGGATGGTATGGATGTTCGTGGCGCGATAGAGCCGGTAGAGGTATTCATCTTCCGGATCGCTGTGGTTGACGATATAGTCGTCGAGCAATTCCGAGTCGGTCATGCCTTTTCGCTTAGGTGCGCGAGGATGCCACGGATCGCCAGCCCATAGCTTTGCAGACCGAAGCCACAGATGACACCAAGACAGCCTGCCGAGATCATCGAGTGATGGCGGTACTCTTCACGCTGGTGCACGTTGGAGATATGCACCTCCACCGTGGGGCAGCGCAGCGAGCGGATACAGTCGAGCAGTGCAATACTCGTGTGGGTATAAGCACCGGCGTTGAGTACGATGCCGGCGTAGTCGAAGCCTACCTGTTGCATCTTGTCGATGAGCTCGCCTTCGACGTTGCTTTGGAAATAGTCGATCTGCACGTCGGGAAACAGTGCCTTCAGTGTGGGCAGATAGCTCTCAAACGAGTTCTTGCCGTAGATGCCCGGCTCGCGCACACCGAGCAGGTTGAGGTTGGGCCCGTTGATAATCTGTATCTTTCTCATAGTTTTCACTCTCAATATTGTAAAGCTACTGCAAAGATAGTGAAAACGAGTGGAATACGAAAATAAAGCCCAAGCTTTATGTTTATCAAAGACCAAGCAACTCGAAGAAGATCTCTACACCTGCAACCACTTGCTTATGACAGAAACAGAAAAAGAGACTATTGGGTAGTTGACTCCTTATATATATTATATATATTGTCGTTCAATAAGATCTTTGAATGAAGTACAGGAGAGAATACCGATGAAATCTGTTTACCGCGTCTCACCATTTTTTATTGTCGTTTTCTTTGCCATTCCACTTGTTTGCGCTATCTTTGCAATACAATGTCACAACCATCATCCATACAAGCTCTGCAACAGCAACGGCTGCTTTTGCAGTTGGAGTACCAGACCGAGCGCGAGGCTTTCCGCAAGCAAGCCGACACCATGGGCATGGCACGCCGCGTCAAACGTGGCGATGCCTGGTATCCCATACGTGTAGGAAAAAGCTATTACAACTCGCTCAACCAATTCGCGTTGGAGGTCTACCGCACTGCCGACGAGGGCATAGAGCACAACTTCGAATACGGCAAGCCCGTGGTCTTCTTCCGCATGGAGGAAAGCCACGGCAACAACAAGGCCGAGGCTACCGCCAAGATGAAGACCAAGCTCTTCGGCTTCACGGGCACAGTGTCGTATGTCGACGGCGACCGCATGGTGGTGACCATCCCGGAAGGTCATGCACTCGACGTGCAGAGCTGTGAGGCACCCGTGGGCGTGCAGCTCTCGTTCGACGAGACCAGTTATCGTACGATGTTCGACGCCCTCGACCGTGTGATGCGTGCCAAGAGCGGACGCCTCGCCTATCTGCGCGATCTCTTCTACAGTCATGTGCCGGCCCAGCGTTTCCACTTCGGCCCCATGCGCTTCCCCTGGCTCAATGCCACACAGGAGCATGCTGTCAATGAAGTACTCTGCGCCAAGGATGTCATGGTGGTGCACGGACCTCCAGGTACCGGCAAGACCACCACACTCGTCGAAGCCATCAACGAGACACTCATGCGAGAGAGTCAGGTACTCGTCTGCGCACAGAGCAACATGGCTGTAGACTGGATCTGCGAGAAACTCGTCGACCGCGGCATCAACGTGCTGCGTATCGGCAACCCGTCACGCGTCAACGACAAGATGCTCGGCTTTACCTACGAACGACGCTTTGCCGACCATCCCGACTATCCGCAGCTGTGGGCTATCCGCAAAGCCATGCGCGAACTGCGCAAGAGCAGGCATGGCCGCGACGAGAAATATCATCAAAAGCTGGAACGACTGAAAAGCCGTGCCATCGAACTGGAGATCCGCATCAACGCCGAACTCTTCGGTGAGGCGCGCGTCATTGCGTCCACACTCGTCGGCTCAGCCAGCCGTCTGCTCGAGGGCATGAAGTTCTCCACGCTGTTTATCGACGAGGCGGCACAAGCTTTGGAGGCGGCCTGCTGGATACCCATGCGACGTGCCGGTCGCGTGATCCTTGCCGGTGACCACTGCCAGCTGCCGCCTACGGTGAAAAGCATTGCCGCTATGAAAGCCGGACTCGGCAAGACGCTCATGGAACGTATTGTTGAGAACAAGCCTGAATGCGTCTCACTCCTGCAGGTACAATACCGCATGAACGACACCATCATGCGCTTCAGCTCCGACTGGTTCTATGGCGGTAAGGTGGAAAGCGCACCACAGACAGCCCACCGTGGCATCCTCGACTACGACATACCGATGGAGTGGATCGACACGTCGGACATGGAGGTTGGTCCCGATGAACCCAACTTCCGTGAACAGTTCGTTGGTGAGAGCTTCGGACGCGTCAACAAAGGCGAGGCACTGCTCACGCTCAACACGCTGCGCGACTATTATACCAAGATCGGCAAGCAGCGTGTCCTCGACGAGCAGATCGACGTGGGTGTCATCTCGCCCTACCGTGCACAAGTGCAGTATCTGCGCGGACTCATCAAGCGCGACGCGTTCTTCAAGCCCTTCCGTCATCTCGTCACCGTCAACACCGTCGACGGCTTCCAAGGCCAGGAGCGCGACATCATCCTCATCTCCATGGTGCGTGCCAACGACGACGGGCAGATAGGATTCCTTCGTGACCTGCGCCGCATGAACGTGGCCATCACCCGTGCCCGCATGAAGCTCATCATCCTCGGCAATGCCGCCACGATGACGAAGCACCCGTTCTATAAGAAGCTCTTCGACTATGTGCAGGGGCTGAAAGAAGAACAAATCATTCAGTAAGACATAGATAGGATGAGATCTACAACATGGATTTACACCAACTATAAACAAGAAAAGAAAGAAATCGTTAGTATGAACAAACTCTTGACATTCTTGAAGCAGTGGACGCTGGTGGTCGCGCTGTGCGTGGGCTCCTTGGTTTATCTGCTTTTCTCCGAGATACCCGTGTTGGAACCTATAGGCGACTTCATGGGCCCCAAGTTAGTGGCGCTGCTGCCCTACGTCATCTTTCTCATTCTCTACGTCACCTTCTGCAAGATACAAGTAAAGGAGTTGCGACCCCGCACGTGGCACTTCATCTTGCAGGGCATCCGTGTCGCGCTGTCCGCCATCTGCGTCGCACTGGTAGCCATTGCGCCATCGGCAGGATGGAAGTTGATCTTTGAGGGCATGTTCATCTGCTTCATCTGTCCCACGGCTGCTGCCGCACCAGTGATCACCGAGAAGCTTGGAGGAAGCATAGAGTCGATGACCGTGTACATCCTTATCGCCAACTGCGTCACCTCGGTCATCATCCCGCTCTTCTTCCCAATGGTGGAGAAGAGTGCTGACATCAGTTTTCTCTTTGCCTTTCTGATGGTTCTCAAGCGGGTGTTCATCGTGCTCATCGTACCGTTGTGCCTGGCTCTGCTCACACGCCGCTACCTGCCGCACGTGGCCCAGTGGATTCGTGACCGCCGCAATCTCGGCTTCTATCTGTGGAGCTTCAACCTCTCCATCATCATGGGACTGGCCATGCAGAGCATTCTCCATGCGCCCGTATCGGGCATCACACTGGTAGCCTTGTGCGTCATCCCACTGTTCATCTCTGTCTTCCAGTTTGGTTTAGGCAAGCTCGTCGGCGCGCACTATGGCGACAGCATCAGTGCCGGACAAGCCTTAGGACAGAAGAATACGGTGGTGGGCATCTGGCTCACGCTGACATTCCTCAATCCTTACGCCGCCATTGCACCCTGCGCCTATGTGGTATGGCAAAACCTCATCAATGCCGTACAACTCTGGGCAAAGGAAAAATACGGAGTGCTGAAGTGGTAAAAAAAATACTTACAAGCAGGCAACTCAGGCTTCTTGAGTTGCTTTTCTATAGACTCGGATGATCTGTCCGTCACAGTCTTGCTGACTCTCCAACTCTATTCCATCGGGCAACTGTGGCGCACGCACACCAGCAGCGAGCGTGACGGGAGCTGTCTCCACGCGTATCTCATCCCACAATCCACGGTCGAGGAATGCCTGCAAAGTCTGGGCACCCCCTTCGACAACCAGGCTCTGCTTGCCCTCGGAATAGAGATATTCGAGGACACTGTCGACGTTGTCGAAAGCACGGAAGCCCTCGGGGACGCCCTCACGATGATGCGTCAGCACGAGACGCTCGGGATCGCGACCGGCCCACAGACGTACGTTGAGCCGAGGATGATCACCATCTAACGTGCGCCGGCCGACGAGAATGGCGTCATTCTCCGCCCGCAACTTATGTACAAGCATCTGAGTGAACGGAGACGAAAGAGCGACTTGTCGGCCGCACTCACCGCTGATAAAACCATCGGCCGACTGTGCCCATTTCAGCAGAATGTAAGGACGATGGTGCGTATTGAACGTGATGAACCGCTTGTTCAACGCCAGACACTCTTTTTCCAACACGCCGACAGTAACCTCTATGCCCGCGTCGCGCAGTTTCTTCACGCCACGCCCCTGCACCTTGGCAAAGGGATCAATGCATCCGCAGACCACACGGCGCACATGCTTACTGATGATCAGGTCGGCACACGGTGGCGTCTTGCCCCAGTGACTGCAAGGTTCCAACGACACGTAGACGGTGGCTTCGCCGAGCAGTGCCTCGTCCTCCGGCTTCACGGAAGCGAAGGCGTTGACCTCGGCATGGCCTTCGCCACAGCGCACATGATAGCCCTCACCGATGATGCGGCCATCGCTGCTGACAATCACCGCGCCGACCATAGGGTTCGGCTTGGCGTTTTGCCGTCCGTTGACGGCAAGCTCCAGGCAGCGCCGCATGTATTTTTCATCTGTCTTCCTGTTGATTTCTTCTGTGTTCATAGTCCGAAATGCCATTCTTTTATTATCTTTGCACTATGACTTATCAGCAACTATGGCATCAGCTCACGCCTCTCTACGCCGTAGAGGAGGCGCAGGCCATCACCCGACTGGTGTTGGAGACGACCTTTGGCTTCAGCCTCACTGACCTTGTCTGTGGCAAAGTTAGTGAATTATCGGCAGACGACGAAACAAAGCTGCATGAAATATGGCAGCGGTTGGAGGCCGGCGAGCCCGTACAGTATGTGCTTGGTGAGGCCGACTTCTATGGTCGTTCGTTCCGTGTGGCCCCCGGCGTGCTCATCCCGCGCCCCGAGACGGAAGGTCTCTGTCGCCTGGTCTTGGACGGCCTGCCCACCGGCGCGCATGTTCTCGACATCGGCACTGGTTCGGGCTGCATCGCCATCACCATTGCCTTGGAAGCCATGCAAGCCCTGGTGGAAGCCTGGGATATCAGCGACGAGGCCCTGCGACAGGCACACGACAATGCCTTGCGACTGGGTGCACAGGTGCTCTTCCGACAAAAAGACGTGTTGGCGGAAGCGAGAGAAGACATGCTTGCGGAAGCAAGCAAAGGAGAGGAAAGTGAAAAAGCAGGCAATCTTTTTGACTGCATCGTCTCCAACCCGCCTTACATCGCCGACAAGGAGCGCACGACGATGGCACGCAACGTGCTCGACTATGAGCCGTCGACAGCTCTTTTCGTGCCCGACGACGACCCGCTGCGATTCTACCGCTCCATCGCTGAGCTGGGACTGCGGCGGCTGCGACCAGATGGCCGTCTCTGTTTCGAAATCAATCCGCTCTATGCCGAGACACTCAGCAACCTGCTGGTCTCTTTAGGCTATGAAGCAGTGACGATCCTCGACGACGACTACGGCAAGCAGCGGTTCGCGACAGCAAGAAAGCGAGGATAAGCAAGAGCATCGATAACGCTGATAGCATCGATAGTGCATATAGTCTCTATAGATTCTATAGTTTCTTTAGAGACTATAGTCTCTATCGCTTCTATAAAGTCTATAAAATCTATAAAAGGAAACCGACCATGATCAACGAGGAAACCGCGCGAGCCACGGCAAAGCTCGCCGCCCTCTGTGCCAAAGCAGAGCACTGCACGGGCGAGATGGACAAGAAACTGCGGCAGTGGGGCATCAGTGCCGAAGACCGGCAAACGGTCATCGACTATCTCGTAACCAACCACTATGTCGACGACAGCCGCTATACCGAGGCCTTCGTCGAGGACAAGATACGCTTCAACCAATGGGGACGCCGCAAGATCGAACAGGCACTCTACGCCAAAGGCGTGTCGGCAGATGTCTACACGCCTGTGCTCGACCGTGTGCCCGACAGTGCTTATCTCGAACAGTTGCGACCGTTGCTCAAAGCCAAGTGGCCGACTATCAAGGCCGACAGCGACTACGAGCGCAGCATGAAACTCATCAAGTTTGGCATGGGACGCGGCTATTCGCTCGACCTCATCCGACAGTGCATCGACAGCGTGAGCGAAGAAGATCTCGACGGCGATGATGAGTTGGATTGACCGTCTGCTCGATTTCGTCATGCCGCGCTTCTGTCCGATCTGTGGCCGGCGGCTGGCTGCCAACGAGTCTCAACTCTGCTCGTCCTGCCTACTGGGACTGCCCTACACGGGATTTCTGGAGCGTCCTTACGACAATCTGATGGTCGACAGACTCTATGGCAAAATACGGAACTTCGAGCGCGGTGCCTCCTTATTCTATTATATGTACGACGACCGTCGCAACTTTCTCTTTGATCTGAAATACCACGACCGTCCCGAGATGGGTCTCTGGCTGGGCCGGGAAGCCGGTCGGCAGATGCTGCGGACAGGTTTTCTCGACGGCATCGACGCGATCATCCCTGTGCCCCTGGCACCTTCGAGACTGCGACAACGGGGCTACAACCAAAGCGAGCTCCTCGCACAGGGCATCAGCGAGATCACCGGCGTACCCGTTCTCACTCACGTAGCACGCCGCACGACGTTTACCCAAAGTCAAACCCACCTGAGCACCGAACAGCGCTTCGAAAACGTGAAAGACGCGTTTCAGCTCATCGACGCTGACGCTATCCGCCACCGCCACGTGCTCATCGTCGACGATGTGGTCACCACGGGAGCCACCACCACCGCACTGGCCTCCCAGCTTTCCACGGCGGGCGACGTGCGTGTCAGCGTCTTTTCGCTGGCCATCGTCAAGCAGCATCATCGGTAAGACAACGTACAAAACGGCAACCAAGAGTCCTATATATAATAGGTGTATCGTTCAACTTTAATATCAACATATCATGAAACAGATTTCAACCAACAACGCTCCGGCAGCCATCGGCCCATACAGCCAGGCCATCCAAGCCGGCAACTTCGTTTTCGTCAGTGGACAGCTTCCCGTAGACCCCGCCACAGGCGAGTTCGCACAGGGAGGCATCAAAGAGCTCACCCGACAAAGCCTGACAAACATCCAGCACATCCTGAAGGAAGCCGGACTGACCATGACCGATGTGGTGAAGACTACGGTCTTCCTAGCAGACATGGGCGACTTCGCCGACATGAACAGCGTCTATGCTGAGTTCTTCCAGGCTCCCTACCCTGCCCGCTCGGCAGTTGCCATCAAGACGTTGCCCAAGAACGCCCGCGTGGAGATCGAGTGCATCGCAGCAAAAGCGTAAGTCAAGCGGTGGCGCTTGTCATCCGCTTTTTCCTTTTTATCAAGAATTGGAGAATTGGAGAACTTGAGAATTAGACTATTATCTTCAAACGATAATTGTATTCTCCCATTCTCAAATTCTTGATAACTCTTTTGTCGAAGAACAACATCTACCGTTTAGCCCACACTCTGATAGCTAAAACGTCACATAGGGTTCCAGTCGCTTGATTTCTTCCGGTGGGAAGTCTTTGCAGAGTCTCAGATCATTCAGGCTGTGGATAGGACCGCGCAACCGGCGGTAGTCCACGATGGCCTTAGCCTGATAATAGTTGATATAGGGATGGCGTTTCAGTTCTGCCAAAGTCAGTGTATTCACGTTCATCTTGTGCACATTGCCTAAGGTTATCTTCAGATAGGGGATAGCCGTCTGAGGAAATTCAGCGTCGATCTCCATCAGTTGCTTTTGAGAGACAAAGCCGCCCAAGCGGTCACGATAGTTGATGATGCGTCGAGCCCAATACGGGCCGATACCCGGCACACGTCTCAGCATATTGGTGTCGGCGAGATTCAGATTCACATGCTCCGTCGCGCTGAGCTTGTGAGGATAGTCATAGTGTCGAGAGGTGTCGCTTTCTGTGCGCGTTGCCTTCGTTGTTCCGTTACTGTATCCGCTTCTTCCATATCCGTAATAGTCTGCCGCCGGCTGATAGTCGCTGCCGATACGGATATAGGGTGCCAATTCCTCATATTGTTTTTTTGTCAGTCCGTAGAGCCGTGCAAAGTCTTCCTTTCGGCTGAAGACACCACCTGCCGCCCGATATTTATAGATGCTGCGCACCTGCCAGGGTTGCAGTCCCAGCCTGAGCAACTGGGTGCTGTCGGCAGTGTTCGGGTCGAAGGCAAAGCGGGCGTGACGAGCCATAGGTTGAGCATAGGACACGTTGCCTTTTCGATTTTCTGTCGCCACGGCCGTAGAGTCCGCGACGGCTGTCGTGTCCCCACCGTTTCCGCCCACACAAAACATTAGGGCGATGCCCGCCAAGGCCAGTGACAACAGGAAGATCATCACCAACCTGTCGCTATGCTTATAGAGATAGGACTTGCTCTTCATTGCACTTCCGTTTACTGGTTACCCGCAACACAGTCTCTCCATGCTGCTTGCTGCTTGCAAATATACGGTTTTATTTCTTACCTTGTCATCCATAAAGGCAAAAAGATAGAAAGAAAATCAATATCACCAGCAATACTTATTGGTTTTGACAGTTCACGCCCTCGGTTCGTCTTTTGCAGTACCATCACCAGTTACCCCTTCTTTCGTCCCTTGCAGCATATCACTCCCCTCTCCTTGGGAGAGGGGAACGGGGGTGAGGCTTTTGGGGAGAGGGGGGACGGGGGTGAGGCCTCACTTTGCAACCCGGTTGCACGCCAAACTTCTTACCTTTGCACCCAGAAATATAAAACACAGAAAGCGATGAACAAAAAACTGCTGAGAATCATTCTGTCTGCCGTGCTCCTATTGGCTGCATGGCTCGTGAACCGCAACATAGCGATGCCCGTATGGGGACAACTGTTAGTATACCTCGTTCCTTATCTCATCGTAGGCTACGATGTGCTGGGCGAAGCATGGGAAGGCATCCGCGAGGGCGACCCCTTCGACGAGGACTTCCTCATGGCGGTAGCCACCATCGGTGCCCTGCTCATCGGCTTTCTCCCCGGCGCCGAACCACAGTTTCCCGAGGCTGTCTTCGTGATGCTGTTCTTCCAGGTTGGCGAGCTCTTTGAGGACTATGCCGAAGACCGCAGCCGCGAGTCGATCACCAAGCTCATGGACATTCGCCCCGACACCGCCAACGTGGAGCGCGGAGGGCAGGTCACCGTCGTAGCACCCGCTGACGTGAAGGTCGGCGAGACCATCGTGGTGAAGCCCGGCGAGAAGATCCCACTCGACGGCACCGTCGTTGAGGGCTGCTCCAGCCTCGACACCGTAGCCCTCACCGGTGAGAGCATACCACGCGGCGTGGACGTTGGCGGTGAGGTCATCTCGGGCTGTGTCAACATCTCCGGCGTGCTGCGCATTAAGACCACGAAGAGTTTCGGTGAGTCCACGGCCTCGAAAATCGTTGACCTCGTGGAGAACGCCAGTGCCAACAAGTCGCGGAGTGAGACGTTCATCACCCGTTTTGCCCATGTCTACACGCCCATCGTGGTGTTCATGGCACTTGCCCTAGCCTTCATCCCACCATTTTTCTCCCCGAGCTATGCCGACGCCTTCGGCACGTGGCTCTATCGGGCGCTGACCTTCTTGGTGGTCAGCTGTCCATGCGCCTTGGTCATCTCGGTGCCTCTGACATTCTTTGGCGGCATCGGCGGTGCGTCGCGTCGCGGCATTCTCATCAAGGGCGGCAACTACATGGACGTGCTCGCACGCTGCTCCACAGTGGTTTTTGACAAGACCGGCACGCTGACCAAAGGTGTCTTCGCCGTTGATGCCGTGCATCCCGACCGGATGGATGCCAATGAACTGCTCCATCTCGCCGCCCACGTAGAGCGTTTCTCCACCCACCCCATCGCCGCGGCGCTGCGCCAAGCCTATCCCGACGAGCACGACAACTGCCGCGTCGAGAACATCGAAGAGGTGGCAGGCTATGGTGTGCAGGCCATGATCAACGGTCACCGCGTCTGCGTGGGCAATGAGAAGATGATGCGCAAGGTGGGTGCCGAGGTGCACAGCTGCGTGAAATGTCAGGGACATGTGGGTACCGTAGTGCATGTTGCCGTCGACGGAAGCTACGCCGGACATGTCGTCATCTCTGACCAGGTGAAGCCCGACGCCCGTGAGGCGGTGGCGAGCCTGAAGCGTCTCGGCGTCCAGCGCACGGTGATGCTCACCGGCGATCATGAGCAGGTGGGGATGTTCGTAGCCGACACGCTCGGTCTCGACGAATACCATGCCGGACTGCTGCCTGCCGACAAGGTGGAACACGTAGAGCGTTTGCTGCGTGAGAAACCAGCGGGGACAAGTCTTGCCTTCGTCGGTGACGGCATCAACGACGCACCGGTCTTGGCACGTGCCGACGTAGGCATCGCCATGGGAGCCTTGGGCAGTGACGCTGCCATCGAGGCCGCCGACGTGGTGCTCATGGACGACAAACCGTCGAAGATCGCCGTTGCCATCCGTACGGCACGCCACACGCTGCGCATCGCCCGCCAAAACGCGGGCTTTGCTATCGGCGTGAAGGTCGCCATCCTCGTCCTCGCAGCCTTCGGCCTGGCAGGCATGGGACTCGCCGTCTTCGGTGATGTTGGCGTGATGGTCCTCTGCGTGATCAATGCCACACGGGCACTGAGAGCATAACAGAGCAGGGTGTCATATTCGGATTTTCCTTGACAAAAGTCTGTCAGGATTTCCTTTCATTCCAGAGAGGAAAGGAAGAGCTTTGAACGACCAAACTACGGCCGGAAATGGCAAAAAGCATGGTTTTTCTCTCAAAACAGTGGAGGCACAATATCAAAAACCGTTTTTCTCACTGTCAGAAAGGTGAGATGACACGATGAAAAAGGTACTTTGACGAAAAATTCTCTAGAGAATTTTTCGTCAAAGTACCTTTCTGACAAGAGTGCAAAATCGTCATTTTTCATACATCGCTGTAAATCAACATATTACAAAAACGCTCCAAAATCGCAAAAAATCGACCGAGAGGACTCTTGCTCGCAAAAATCGCATTCTCAGTGCCCGTTTTTTGTCAGTTTATCCAACAAACAAAAAGAGCCCTTCCCTAACCCTCCCCAAAGGGAGGAAATTGCAATACCCTCAACATTGCTATGTCATAAGAGTGTTAGAATTTGGTCTAACGCTCCGCTACGCGGAATCAAGAAGATAAACGAATATAGAGAATATATAAGTTACGACTGTTATTCATGGTGTATCCCTTCCAGGGGCATCTTACCTCTTTTGTACGATCCTTGCATGATTCTTGGACGATCGTTGCGTGGGGTTTGGAAATAATAGCGTAACTTTGCGGAAAGAAAATCCTAATACACATTATATTTATGAAACGACTTTTGACTTTCGCCGCCACCATAGTCATGCTGTTGCCCACACAAGCGCAGAAGCGACTCGGCGGCTATCCGATCACTCCCGTGACATTCACCTCCGTGAAGGTGGCTCCCAATAGTTTTTGGGGACAACGGCTCGAAGCCAGCCGCAAGGTCACCATACCGCTCGCCTTCAGCAAATGCGAGGAGACGGGACGCTACAAGAACTTTGAACATGCGGCCGCACACCTCAAAGACCCGTCAAAGGTCTTTCCCATCACGGGATACAGCTTCGACGACACCGATCCCTATAAGACCATTGAGGGAGCGAGCTATATCCTTCAGACCTATCCCGACGCTAAGCTGAAACACTATATCGACAGCGTGATCACCATCATCGGCAGTGCACAGGAGCCCGACGGCTATCTCTACACTGCCAGAACACAAAACCCGCAACACCCCCACGAGTGGGCTGGCGACAAGCGATGGTCGAAAGAAGAGGATCTCAGCCATGAGCTCTATAACCTCGGACACATGGTAGAAGCTGCCATCGCGCACTACCAGGCCACAGGCAGCCGCCACTTTCTCGACATCGCCATCCGCTATGCCGACTGCGTCTGCCGCGAGGTTGGCCCCAAACCGGGGCAGGCCTGTGTGGTGCCGGGACATCAGATTGCAGAGATGGCACTCTGCAAACTCTATCTCGTCACCGGACAGCGCAAGTATCTCGACGAGGCGAAGTTCTTCCTCGACTATCGTGGTAAGACACAGGGACGGTCGGAATACTCGCAAAGCCACAAGCCGGTGGTTGACCAGGACGAAGCTGTCGGTCACGCCGTGCGCGCCGCCTATATGTATGCGGGTATGGCTGACGTTGCCGCGCTCACCGGCGACACGGCTTACATCCATGCCATCGACCGCATCTGGGACAACATCGTCAGCAAGAAGCTCTATATCACCGGCGGCATCGGTGCCACGAACAACGGTGAAGCCTTCGGCGCCAACTATGAGCTGCCCAATATGAGTGCCTATGCCGAGACCTGCGCCGCCATCGGCAACGTGTATGTCAACTACCGGCTTTTCCTGCTCCACGGCGAGTCGAAATACTACGACGTGCTGGAGCGCACGCTCTACAATGGTCTTATCAGTGGTGTGAGCCTCGACGGCGGAAAGTTTTTCTATCCCAATCCGCTGGAGTCCATGGGACAGCATCAGCGCCAGCCGTGGTTTGGCTGCGCCTGCTGCCCAAGCAACATCTGCCGCTTCATCCCCTCACTGCCCGGATATGTCTATGCCGTGAAGGACCGCAACCTCTATGTCAACCTCTTCCTGTCCAACAGCGCCACGATGAAGGTAGGTGGCAAAGAGGTAAAGCTGAGCCAAGAGACACAATACCCTTGGAATGGCGACATCGCGCTGAAGATTGAAGACAACCGGGCCGGACGCTTCAATATGAAGATACGCATCCCGGGATGGGCAAAGAGCCGACCCGTGCCATCAGACCTATATGAGTATTCCGACGGCAAGCGACCCTCTTACTCCGTGCTTGTCAACGGCAAGAAGGCGGAAGCCGCTCTGGAGTCCGACGGATACTATACCATCAACCGCACATGGAAGAAGGGTGATGTCGTGCGCATCCACTTCGATATGGACGTGCGCACCGTACGCGCAAATAATAAGGTGGTGGCTGACCGCGGACTGATCGCCGTGGAGCGTGGACCGCTGGTCTACTGTGCTGAATGGCCTGACAACAACTTCGACATCATGGGCATGCTCGTCAACCAAAGTCCGACGTTCGCCGCCGGAGAGAAGCCGATGGCTGCCTTCATCCCCGCCGACCGCCAAAAGCAACTCACACTCTTCAAGACACAAAACATCACCACACTCTCCACCGACGCCCAGCTGCTGGCCTACGACAAGCAGGGACGGCTGACCACAACAGACGAGCGGCTGACGCTGATCCCGTATTTCGCCTGGTGCCATCGCGGCAGTGGCAACATGAAGGTATGGATGCCGCAGGATGTGCGCGCCACCCGTCCCGCCACACCGGCCACGCTGGCTTCGCAAGCCACTATCGCCTCGTCGACACCCTCAGCATCGATGAAGAGTATTGCCGACGGACTGGTGCCCGCCGACGAAAACGACCGTTCGGTACCCTATTTCCATTGGTGGCCGAAACAGGGAACTACGGAGTGGATCACCTACACCTTTACTGAGCCACAGCAAGTGCAGTCCGCAACCATCTACTGGTACGACGACCAGCCTTGGGGCGGATGCAAGGTTCCGGAGTCCTGGAACATTGAATACCAAAACGCGCAAGGCCAGTGGCAGCCGGTGGCAGATGCCGACAGCTATCCCGTCAAGAAGGGACAGCCCTGCACCGTACACTTCACGCCCGTAAAGACGAAGGTGCTTCGCCTCAACGTCAAGCAGCCCGAGAAATACTCCTGCGGACTGTTTGAGTGGAGCGTGAAGTAAGAAGTAAGAAGTAGAAAGTAAGAAATAATAAAAGTAAAGTTTAAGCCCCTCTCCAACTCTTCCTAAAAAAGAGAGGGAGGGGCTATAACTATGCACCGACACATGATGAACACATATTCTATGCACACTCATAGAATCCATTTTTAATTATTTAACTCACAAAATACAGTATGACAAGCACGAAATGATCATTAATTGATTAACTTTGCTGTATGAAAGAACAGGAGAAGATAAGGACGATTCTATTCTATAAGAATTACTTCAAAGAATTCTATATAGAACAACCGGAAGCCGTGCGAAGGAAAATCAACTATTCTATGTCATTAGTTGAGACACAGCGCATCGTACCGAAAAAATTCTTCAAACTCTTGGATGGTACCGATGGGATATACGAAATAAGAACGGAATATGAAAAAAACATTTATCGAATTCTGTGTTGTATGGACAAAGGTGCCGTTGTAGTCCTGTTTCAAGGATTCCAAAAGAAAACACAGAAAACCCCGTTACAGGAAATTAAGAAGGCTGAAAAGTTAAAGAAAGAATATTTTGAAAATAAGGAGGAACTATAATATGGATGCAAATAAGAAACAAGCCATTATGGAAGCAAAGACCTTTGATGACTTGCTTAATGCCGAGTATGGAAAGGTCGGTACACCAGCGAGAGACCAGTATGAAGACGATGCACAAGCCTTTTGCTTAGCCGAATGTCTTAAAGCAGAGCGCAAGAGAGCAGGCCTGACACAAGAACAACTTGCAGACCGAATAGGAACAAAGAAAAGCTATATCTCCAAAATAGAAAATGGACATGCTGACGTTCAACTTTCTACTCTCTTCCGTATTTTCAACGGATTAGGCAGAAGGGTGTCTGTATCTATCTTATAGCCCACCAGACTGCAAGGCTCTCTAATACTCTCCCGGCTTCACTCCAAACTGCTTTTGGAAGCACTTGGAGAAATAAGACGGGTTGTTGAAGCCCACCTGATAGGCAACCTCTGAGACACGGTACTGTTTGGTCTTGAGCAGACGGGCAGCCTTACGCAGACGCACGATCTGAATCATCTCGTTGGGCGTGATGTCGGTGATCGCCTTCACCTTGGCAAAGAGCCCCGAACGACTGATGTTGAGTCGCTCGGCCAGCATTTGCACGTTGAAGTCAGGATTGCCCATGTTCTCTTCTATGATCTCATTCATTTGTCGCAACAGCGCGTTGTCCATCGGTGCCTTAGCCAACTCTGGTACCGGCTCAGTGGGCGTGGCGGCAAAGTGCTGCATCAGCCGACGACGCATGGCAATCATGTTGCGGATGCAAGCCTCGAGATACTGCATGGAGAAAGGCTTTTCGATGAAAGCATCGGCGCCACAGTCCATGCTCTCCGCCTTGCTGGCATCATCGGTCTTGGCCGTAAGCATGATGAAGGGGATGTGGCTCCAACGGGCATCAGCCCGTACGCTGCGGCACAGTGCAGCTCCGTCCATCTCCGGCATCATCCAGTCACTGACAATCAACGTCACGGCATGTGTTGACAAGACGTCGAGCGCCTCACGTCCGTTGCCCGCCGTCAGCACCTGATAATGAGGTTGGAAGTTCTTCGCGATATAATGGCTCATATCGGGATCATCCTCCACGATAAGCACAATTTCCTGCTGCGTGCGTTGCGCTTGCTGATCCTTAGCCTCAACCACCATCTTTGCATCAGCAGCTGTTCCCTCTTTTGTCTCTTCATTCTCGCCTTCAGCTTTCACCGCTTTTGTCGTCTCTTCCGTGAGACTGGCCAGACTCGGCATAGGCGTGACGGGCAGTTTCACAATCATGCGTGTGCCTCGTCCGGGCTCCGACTCTACCTTGATCTCACCGTCGTGTGCCTCCACAAGGTTGTGCACGATGGAAAGGCCGATACCTGTGCCCGGCTTGTTGTCCTTAGCCTGGAAGAAAGGACGGAAGATCTTCTCGCGGTTCTCTTGGCTGATACCCATGCCGTTGTCCGCCACGCTGATCGTGTAGCAGCCGGCAGCCGCATCGACATGGCAGCAAAGAGCAACGCGGTCACGGGTGTACTTCGTAGCGTTGGTCATCAGGTTACTGATGATCTTTGTCAGTCCTTCAGCGTCTACGACGGCAAGAAAATCCTGTGGCGGATAAGTCACGTCGAGAGCAATGCCCCGCTGCTCCATGGAGGGACGGAAACGCTCAGCCACGGCATGCATGATAGCCGCAATGGACTGACGCTCGAAGTGAAGTTCGAAGCCATGCTCCACTTTGTTGAAGTCGAGCAGCTGATTGACGAGTTCCAAGAGCCGATGGGCATTGCGGTCGATGATATTCAAGTCGTCGGACGCCCTCGCCTCCTTTTTCTGCATCAGCTTCTCCAAAGGTCCGATGATCAGTGTGACCGGCGTGCGTATCTCGTGGGCGATCATCGTGAAGAAGCGCAAACGCGACTCACGCACCTCGGCGACCTTCTGTTCGCTGAGCCGCTGCATCTCGCGCTGGTGACGACGCTCGGCACGGCGCAATCTGAGTTGAGTGTAATAATAAATAAGGAGTAGCAGCACAGCCAGATAAAACAGCTTGGCAGGCAGCGACCACCAAAATGGCGGATGCACCACGATAACCAGTCGCGCTTCCTCACGGCTCCAGATGCCGTCGTTGTTGGTCGCTTTGACACGGAACGTATAAGTTCCTGCGGGCAAGTTGGTATAGGTGGCGGTATGGCGGTTGCCCGCCTCGATCCAGTCTTTGTCAAAACCATCGAGACGATAAGCAAAGCGATTCTTTTCCGGCGCGCAATAGCTCAGTGCCGAAAAGGTCAGCGTGAACATATTGTCCTTGTAGCCTAAGTCCAACTGCCGAATGTCGTCCAAAGCCTCAGGCAGCAGTTTCGATCCGACGCGCTGTGGCTGGTTGAGAACCGACAATGCTGTGATGACTACACGGGGTGCCATGCGGTTGAGCTGTATCGTATAGGACGAGAAGGTGCTGAAGCCTTTCACGGTGCCGAAGAACAGACTACCGTCGGAAGCTTTCAATGCTGCATTGGACTGAAACTGGTTGCTGGCCAAACCATCGTAGCGGTTGAAGATACGTGTGGGCTCGCCGGGGATATAGCGCACCAGTCCCAGCGTGGTACCAAGCCAAAGCGTATAGCCATCACAAACCACACTGTTTATCTCCTGAGTAGGCACGGCAATGTCCACCCGGCGAAAGCGGTCGTGGCGTGCGTCATAGTAGCAGAGTCCGTCACTTGTAGCGATCCACAGCTGTCCCCGCTCATCGATGTCGATGTTGTTTACCTGCGACGAAGGCAGCGAGCCTTCTGTCCGGGAGGGCATATAGTGGTGGAAACGACCCGTGCGAGCGTCCAGCCGATAGAGGCCTACTCCTTGCGTGGAGAACCAAAGATTGCCTTTGCGATCCTCGTCGATGTCCAGTGTCAGCACTCCCGTATGGCATACGGGACGGAACTGATGGGCTTTATCGTCATAAGCCCGTATGTCCTCCATCGTTCCTGCCCACAGCCGGTGCCGTGAGTCGCGCATCAGTGCATAGCAACTCTTCACGGCGTGCTCGCCCTCACCGCCTACTGCCGTGACGCTGCCGCTGCTGATATCCATGCGCAGGATGCCGTCGCTATAGGTTCCGATCCATAATATATTGTCCTCCGCCCACAGTGCATGGACGTTGAGTGTGGACAGACGCTGCTGGGCAGGAAAGGACTCCATGGCATGATGGCTTAGCGAATAACAAGAAAGGCCTCCGTCGTCACTGCCTATCCACACGTGACCCATGCCGTCTTCACAGAAATGTCCCACCACGTTGCCACGCTGTCCCTCGGCAGCCGAGAAGCTGACGAAACGATGACTGACGGGCGAGATATATTTCACGCCACCATAGAATGTGCCATACCACTGTCCGCCTTCACGGTCGCGGATGATGGCATAGACAAAGCGGTCGTCATTCGATACATTGCTGTTGCTTGCACTTTCAGGATAGCGGATCCATCTTTTCGTGAGGATATCGTAGCGGATCAGCCCATCATCACAGCCGATGAGCAAAGTATGGGGGGCTATATATAATAAGGAGTGGATGTGTTGTCCCACACCCGTCAGTGTAGGATTGATGATCTGCTTCAACGATCCATCGATGTCCATACAAAACAGTCCATGAGACCACGAGCCCAGCCACAGCGTGCCGTCGTTGTCTTGTAGAATGCTCATGCCACCGCCATCAAACGATGCTTGTCCCATCCCTGCGGGCTCAAAGCGTTGGCTCGCTTTGTTGAGCCGATAGAGCCAGGGATGTCCCTTGGTGGTGTAGGCCCACACCTGATTGTCGATCCCAATGCAGAGAGCACGGATGTCGCCGCTGTTTTGTGGGAAAGAATATTGCCGAAGGTCATGCGTCTGCTTGTTATAACGGAATACGCCCTGCCGTTGTGTACAGATCCAGAGGTTACCGTCGCGGTCGTCTACGACTTGGTTTACCGTCGTCTTGATGCGGGGAAGAAAGGAAGAGAACTGCTCGGTACGGCAATCGAAATAGCACAGTCCGCTGCTTGTTCCCACCAGCAACCCATTGCCATATGCGTGAAGAGTAGAGACAAAGGGGTCGGAGCTGCGCAGGGGATTATAATAATAGGTGACTGCATGGCCGTCGTAGCGACACAGTCCATTGTCGGTGCCCATGAAGATGAAGCCGTCACGGTCCTGCAACAGAGCGCGCACGGTGTTGGACCGCAATCCTTCCTCCATCGTCAGACTGCGATAGGGCAATCCCAGCGTCGCCACAGCACTGCCCGGAACCGTCATCATGCCAGCCAACGCTTCTGCTGCATTGCCTGTCACTGCCCAGCCAAGCAATGCCACGACAATCCTCATCATTCTCCCAAAGATTGTTCTCATCATGTATATAGATAGGTCTTGGATAGCACAAAGGTACACAAAAAAGAGGAAATAAGTATTGCGTCCAAATATAACATTATCGTCTAAATGAATGTTTTGGACGATTTTTGTATTAAATTTAGACGATTTTTCCGGGTGCCAAACGTTATTTCTCTTAATTTTGCGAACAGAATTAAAAAAATGTAAAAGCACTCATTATGAAACTTTCCAGACGCATCATCATAGTCTTTGCTTTGGCAACCAGCCCGCTGGTGGTCCTGTCGATGCCACGCATGATCAAGAAGGTTGCCCCTATAGTAGTGAATTGCCCCGCTGGAACTTCACCTTGTGTGCCCAACCGTATTTGGGTCACTTATCGGGACGGATATTCTGAGTATCGGCAAGTGAAATGGTCAAACTTTCCTCTTTCCACAGAACAAGACGAAGCAGACGTCCAAAGGCATCCGATAGGAAGTCAATATCAACTCAAGGGATATATTGTTGGGGACGAGACAACCAATAACGGTTTTCCTGTCACCGCAAGCATTAAGATTATAGGCTATATTCCCGCGACTCCACAGCATACGATTGCCAAAACCTTCCCCCTTTCCGATGTTACTATTAATGGCATCAACCGACTCACTCATAATCGTGACGAAGCATTGAATGAAATATGTTCATGGGACGTGACACAACAACTATACAATTATCGCGACACCTATAGTTTACCTACTGAAGGGTATAAACGGTCTGACGGCTGGGACTCACCCGAAACAAAACTGAAAGGACACGGCTCCGGCCACTACATGTCTGCAATAGCTCAAGCGTATGCTGTCACCAAGGATCCCCAACAAAAGGCTATTCTCCGAGCCAACATTACTCGCATGGTCAACGAGCTCCGCCAATGTCAAGAGAAAACTTTTGTATGGAATGACTCTTTAGGTCGTTATTGGGAGGCAAGAGACTTTGCGCCAGAAAACGAACTTCGGAACATGAAAGGCACATGGGCTGATTTCGACAATTATAAGAAGCACCCGGAAAAGTATGGCTATGGTTATCTCAATGCCACACCAGCACAACATTGTGCCTTAATAGAAATGTACCGGCCTTACAACAATTCAGACTGGGTGTGGGCACCATACTATTCGATACACAAACAACTTGCCGGCCTCATTGACATTGCCACCTACTTCGACAATAAGGATATAGCCGACAAAGCCTTGCTCATAGCCAAAGACATGGGGCTGTGGGTGTGGAATCGTATGCACTATCGCACCTATGTCAAAAAGGACGGAACACAAGCAGAACGACGTGCCAAGCCGGGAAACCGCTATGAAATGTGGGATATGTACATTGCCGGTGAAGTTGGCGGAATGGCAGAAAGCCTGTCAAGACTCTCCGAAATGGTTACAGACAGTACAGACAAAGCTCATCTCTTAGAAGCTGCCAACTGCTTTGATGCTCCTAAGTTCTTTGATCCTTTGGCCAAGAACATTGACGACATTCGCACACGCCATGCCAACCAGCATATTCCGATGATCATCGGAGCCTTGCGCTCTTACAAAAGCAACCATCAGCCTTACTATTATCATATCGCGCAAAACTTCTGGAATCTCGTTCAAGGCCGCTACATGTATGCTACGGGAGGTGTGGGCAACGGCGAGATGTTTCGTCAACCATATACGCAAATCCTCTCAATGGCTACCAATGGTATGCAAGAAGGTGAGGCTCAGGCCAACCCGGAGCTCAACGAAACCTGCTGTACGTACAATCTTCTGAAACTGACGAAGGACCTTAATGAATATGATCCAGACAACGCAAGTTACTTGGACTATTACGAGCGCGGCCTGTATAATCAGATAGTAGGCTCTCTCAATCCCAATAAATATGAGACCACATACCAGTATGCTGTTGGCCTCAACGCCACCAAAACATTCGGCAATGAGACTCCCCAATCGACTTGCTGTGGAGGCACTGGCTCCGAGAACCATACCAAATATCAGCAGGCGACCTATTTCCATAATGACAGTACACTGTGGATTGGACTCTATATGCCAACCACGCTGCAATGGCATGACAAGAATCTCACCATTGAGCAAGACTGCACATGGCCGGCACAAAGTTCCATTATACACATAGTCAATGGTGAAGGAGACTTCGCCTTAAAACTTCGCATTCCGTACTGGGCTACCCAAGGTTTCCGTATTCTACTCAATGGGAAAAGCATCGCACGCCACTATCAACCCAGTTCTTATGCAACGATACCATATCGCCACTGGACCCAAGCAGACAAAGTGGAGGTGATCATGCCCTTTACGAAACACATAGAGTATGGTCCTGACAAACTGCCGGCGGAAGTAGCAAGCAATGACGGCACTCCTCTGAAAGCAGCATGGACTGGCGTTATCATGTATGGTCCTTTGGCTATGACGGGCACTGGGGCTACCACGTGGCATCAAGCTACACTGAGTCTCGATCCAAAACTTGATCAACTTCAGCCCACAACTGACAAGGGGAATCTCTTCACACTAAAACTCGGCAACAAGATCTTTGAGCCGGATTACTATCGCAATCACAATTCTACGCATTATTACCGACTTCAATTCGCTGGCTCCAATGGCAAGAATCATACTCAAAAAAACAAATCTCAAGCCATTGATGAACTGCGATCATTGATCGCCATTGCTACCGAACGTGTCGAAGAACAGACACGATGGAACCGTCTGACAAAGAAAGTTCCCGATTACGCGCCTTGGGCTCCACATGGCTTCCAACGCTTAGGAAGTGCCATCTCTGCTGCACAGAAGATCATAGAAACGAATCTGAAGAATGTCAAGGAGGACGAACTGGAGTCTGTTACGGCAACCCTCAACAAGGCGATCAACACCATGCGTCCTGGCAACTTAGCCGAGATCGAAGACCTACAGCCGCTTACAGCATTGCTACGACGAGCAGGCAATATTGACGAATCCTCCTCTGACACGCTCCGCAAAGCTGTTACTTATGGAAAGATGGTCGTACGTTATGTCTCTGACGGCAGTGGCACAAAAGATATGATCAACGCAGCCGTCGGCAGACTGCGTCAAGCGATAGAATAGTAACAGGTGTCGCAACACCAAGATTACAGACAAAAGCAAGCCAAGTATTAACCCGAATAAGGCATCACGTTAAGATGACGAATGTCTTGGACTAAAACAATAAAGACATGAAAAAAGAATCACAAGCCTCAAGTTTTATGCGTAATAACACTTACGCAAAGGTAATCATGTTTTTGCTTATGACTGCGGGCAACATTACTTTTGCATTAGCAGACGGATCAAGCACCGGAATTCCATCGGTACAATCCGTACAGCAAGTCAACACCATCACCGTAAAAGGTGTTGTTAAAGATAAAAATGGAGATCCTATCGTAGGAGCAACAGTTACAGAAAAGGGAAACTCAAAAAATGGAGCTATCACTGACATAGACGGCAACTACTCTCTTCGTCTGCCTGCTGGGAAAATCATTACAGTCAGTTATGTAGGATTCAAGACGGCTGAATTCAAAGCTACTTCCGACCATCATAACTTTTCACTTGAAGAAGACCTTACTGATCTAAACGAAGTCGTTGTGGTCGGATATGGTACACAGAAGAAGGCTGACGTGACGAGCAGCGTTGCAAGCGTGAAAGCCAAGGATTTCAACACTGGAAGCGTGCTGGATGCTGGACAGCTGGTTCAAGGAAAAGTGGCAGGCCTCAACATATCTTTGCCATCGGGCGATCCTAATGGTTCTACTACCGTCATGCTTCGCGGAACATCTTCATTAATGGGCAACAGCACGCCATTGATCCTCGTTGATGGAGTACCAGGCTCTTTCTCTACTGTAGCACCAGAAGATATTGAGTCCATCGATGTCTTGAAAGACGGTTCCGCAACAGCTATCTATGGTACACGTGGTACGAACGGCGTGATTATCATCACGACCAAAAGTGGCAGTCGGGAAGTAAAACCTTCTATAGAATACAATGGATACCTCTCTGTCGCATACCAGGCAAAGAAGGCTGATTTTCTCAATGCCTCACAACTGCGTGAGCGTTGGAAAGAAAGATGGACCCCTTCCGGAGCCGATGACAAAGACTACGGTGCCTCTACCAACTGGCTTGATGAGGTGAGCAGAACGGCTGTCAGTCATAACCACAACCTTACTTTCCGGGGTGGAAGTAAGTCTGTCAGCTATCTTGCCGCACTGAACTACAACGACCGTGAAGGTACCTTAAAGAAAACCGATGGCAAAAACATCCGTGCCAACTTTGAGCTCACCCACCGTATGTTTGACGACAAGCTCACCACCACGCTTATGATGATTGCAAGTGAGCGCAAATATCCTTATGGTGTCAGTCATGGAACTGTTTACCGCGACGCTTGTATTCAGAACCCGACGCAACCAGTCTATGATGAGAACGGAAACTATGTAGAGCGGAACGTCTATTTCTACGACAACCCAGTATCGCTCCAAAATGAAAATGTTGGTTCTGCAAGGAATCGCAATATTCGCTTCACGGGAACAATGGTATTTAGACCTTTTGAAGATCTTTCCTTTAAGGGATCAGTGACAAGAAAAGGGCAGAACTCTATCAACGGCTATTACCAAACCAAGAAGCATCCCAGCACAACGGAAAATGGACTCAACGGATACGCCTCACGATACAGCAGCGACTACATTTATAATAACGTGGAGTTGACCGCCGACTGGCACCATAAATTCAATAAGCATAGCATTGAAGCAATTGCAGGATATAGCTACGAAGACAATAGAACGGAATACTTCTCGGCAAACAACCGCAACTTCCCAACCGACAGTTACACATATAACAAGTTAGGATCAGGAAAGGGACTGGCACAAGGCGTGGCCGGTGAGGATTCCTATAAATATCAGACACGCCTGATTGGTGTCTTTGGACGAGTCACCTACAACTATGATGACCGTTACTTGGCCATGTTCTCTATTAGACACGAGGGAAGTTCAAAGTTTGGTGAAGACCATAAATGGGGTAACTTTCCTGGAGTTTCCATAGGTTGGCGTATCAATAACGAGAAGTTTATGAAGCAATTTTCATGGATCGATAATCTGAAGCTACGCGCTGGATTCGGTATCACTGGCATTGACATCAATGATCCTTATCAGAGTCTTGCTTCCCTTGGCTATGACAATTATTTCTTGTACAACAATGACTGGATACGCATCCTTACTCCAACGCGTAATGCCAATCCTGATCTACGATGGGAGAAGAAGTACGAGTATAACCTCGGTTTCGATTATGAATTCTTTGGTGGGCGACTCGGAGGAAGCATCGACTTCTATTTGCGAGATACCAAGGATGCACTTTGGAACTACTCTGTCCCTGTACCTCCTTATCAATACAGTACTATCATGGCCAACGTAGGCAAGATCCGCAACAAAGGAGTAGAAGTGCTTATCAACGCCATTCCAGTGAAGACGAAGGATTTTGAATGGAATACCAATTTCTCATATTCTCATAACAGCAATGAAGTCCGCTCTATCAGCAACGACAAATACACAATGTCTACAGACTGGTTTACCACTGGTTATACCGGCGAACCTATCCAGACAGAGACTCACCGTGTCAAAGTCGGCGAGCCTATCGGCAACTTCTTTGGGCTTAAGTCTGTTGGTCTTACTTCTGACGGCAAATGGGTTGTCGAACGCCTTGAAAGAGATGCTGACGGCAATCTGACTGGCAACAAATATTATGATTTGGCTGCCAATGCAACAACAGAAGACCGCCAAGTCCTTGGTAATGGCGTGCCCAAGCACTTTGTCAATTTCAACAATACCATCACATACAAGAATTGGGATCTCAGCATCAACATGCGTGGACAGTTTGGCTTTCAGATTCTGAATTTCCAGGAGATGTTCTATGCCAACCCAACTATTCAATACAATGTGCTGAACAGTGCTTTCAATACTCACGATGTCGTATCTATTTCAGAGGACAAGAAGAGTGTGACGAAAACTGGCGAGAAGGTACGTATCAATGATTCCCAGCGCTATGTCAGTGAATATGTTGAAGACGGCGACTTTTGGAAGATTGATAATGTCACACTGGGCTACTCCTTCAATGTCAAGAAGCTCAAATGGATTCAAAGGCTGCGCATTTATGCAAGTTGCCTAAATCTTGCCACCATAACCGGTTACAAAGGTATTGATCCTGAAGTGGATATCACTGGACTCACGGCAGGTACTGACGACAGAGACAAATATCCTACTACAAGATCATTTACATTCGGAGTGAACGTCACTTTTTAACAACCCACTTTAACAGAACATCATTATGAAACATCGCATATTATTCATAGTATCAGCTTTAGTAACGGCTTTTGGCTTTACCAGCTGTTTCAATCTTGATGAGAAAGTCTACTCTGAAGTCACACAATCAACATTCAAGCCCAACAACCAGGACATCGCCTCGCTCGTCGCAAGTGTATACCATCCATTAACTTATATCATGGACTGGCAGGGACTCTTCGACGCACAGGAAGAGAGTGGAGATGTCATCATTACTCCTACTCGTCCTAATGGATGGGATGATGGCGGAACATACCGGCGTATGCATCAACATACGTGGAACTCTGAATCGTGGCAACCAGAGAACTGCTACGATACTCCTTATGATGCCATCAACAATGCCAATCGCATTCTTGACCAAATCGAAAGTGGCGAACTTCCTATTGGCGAAGACTTGAAGACTTCGACATTGGCAGAGCTTCGTGCTGCACGTGCGCTTTGGTATATGATGCTTCTTGACACACACGGAAACGTACCTATCGTGACGCATTTCAATGACAGTATCCCGCAGCAAGCTACGCGCAAACAAGTATATGACTTCGTAGTCTCTGAGCTTACATCCGTCATTCCTTCATTGACCGAAAACGTAGACGCATCTACTTACGGGAGATTGACAAAATGGGGTGCTCTCACTGCACTGGCAAGAGTATATCTGAATGCAGAAGTGTACACAGGAACGCCACGATGGAAAGAATGTCTTGACTGTTGCGATCAGATCATCAACAGTGGCAAATACTCGTTAGCTTCTGATTACAAATCCATTTTCGCATATAACAATGGCCCCAGCAATCCAGAAATCATTTTCGCTGTTCCATACGACAGTCGCTATCAAGGCTTTCAGATGCAACACAAATGGTTTCCGTCAACTGCCAAAACAGTCTTTGGTAATACAAGTGACTACTTCTGGGGTGGCAGTTGTGCCAATCCACAATTTATCAACTCGTATGAAAAGGGAGACAAGCGGCTGGAAGAAACATGGCTGATAGGTCCTCAGTATGACAGTAATGGTAATTTGGTATGGACATGTACCAACTATTTGCCATCCCTGACTTGCTCACGTGATGGTAAAAACTATACCAGCATTGATTATGGCTATCGCGTTTGGAAATACGGAACGGACCCGTCGACCACAAATGGCACATGGAGTAACGACTTCCCTTTTTTCCGCTATGCTGAGGTTCTTCTTGACAAAGCAGAATGCCTCTTACGTTTAGGAACAAACGAAAATGAGGCTGCCCAAATCGTTACCCAGCTCAGATCGCGTGATTTCGACGATGCTGAAAAGGCCAAAGTAACAGTAGATGATCTCAAAGGAGACACCCGTATAAAATATGGGACACTTGATTGGGATAATAATATCGACGTAGCTGGAGACCAAACGCCAGTCAAATTAGGAGGACTGTATGATGAATGGGGGTGGGAATTTGCGTGTGAGGCGCAACGTCGCACACAAATGATACGTTTCGGAACCTTTACGACCAAGAACTGGTTCAACCATACTGCGATCACGGATGGACATACAGCGATCTTCCCTATTCCGCTCAGTGCGATGGAAACCAACGGAAATCTGCAACAAAATCCAGGATATGAGTCAAATAGATAGGAGATCGGTACGCTTAACACAACACAAATAATGCCATGAGTCAACAATAATTAGTTTTGGCTCATGGCATAAATTTAAAAGAGACAGAGCTGATACCCGAAAATATCAAGCAATCGTTTCCACGAGTTTCTCCACCAGCCTCGGCACGGCAAAGTCAGCAAGACGGGATTCCGGCACCCATACGTAGTCATCTGCCAACGACGGACGCTGGTCGGTATCGAGGAGATAGAAGTCGGCAAAGAGGATGCGATGGGTAAGAACATGCTTCACACCCGTAGCCAACTGCTTGAGATGACCGGGCCATTGCGGCAGGGGCTTGTCCTCGAAGAGCGGCGGTTCCCACAGTCCCTGCCAGATGTCGCCGGAGCCACGACGGTGAATGGCGGTGTAGCCGTGGCAGCGGACATATATATAAATAAGGTGTCGGGTGGTGATTTTTGTCTTCTTCAGCTTCACGGGCAGTTGATTGACAATGCCCCGCCTGTGCGCTTCACAGTCTTCCTGAAAAGGACAGAGCAGACACGACGGCGACTGTGGCGTGCACTGCGTGGCTCCGAAGTCCATCATTGCCTGGTTGAAGAGGCTGGCGCCACAGGCTTCATCCCCTTGAGGCGACTGTGCGGTCAGCGGTGCGGCATGGATCAGTTCATCGGCCAAGTGGGCGAAGAGATGCTTGCCCTCCGTGGTGTTGATGGGCGTGTCGATGGCATAGAGACGGGAGAGCACACGATAGACATTGCCGTCGACAGCAGCCACTGTGACGTCAAAAGCCATGGAGGCAATGGCGGCAGCCGTGTAGTCGCCTACGCCTTTAAGCCGTCGGATCTCCTCTAAAGTACGAGGAAACTGCCCCAAAGCTACAATCTGCTGCGCCGCAGTGTGGAGATTGCGGGCACGCGAATAGTATCCCAAGCCCTGCCACATCTTCAGCACTTCGTCCTCTGTAGCCGCAGCAAGCGCCTCAACAGTAGGCCAGGCATGCATGAAACGCAGCCAATAAGCTGTACCCTGGCTGATGCGGGTCTGCTGCAAGATGACCTCGCTGAGCCAGATAGCATAGGGATCGCGAGTGTGGCGCCACGGCAGATCACGACCATAGCCCGCGTACCATCTCAACAGCGTGGCACAGAAAGCGGCAGGACTCATAGGCGTTGTCCTCTCTTGCGGGCGCACTCTGGGCAAAGGCCTTTGATCATATAGTTGACGCTCTCCATCCGGAAACCTTCGGGAATGGCGACCAAAGGCACCGGTGTGTCTTCCATGCAGAAAATGCGATGACAGAGTCTGCAATAGAAATGGACATGCAGATCATCATCGCTGTCGCCGTGACGATGACAAAGCTCATACTTCACTTGTCCGTCTCCATCTTCCAGCGAGTGAACCAAATGGTGCTCACGAAACACCATGAGACATCGGAAGATGCTGCTCTTGTCCACCGAGAGCAGTCTACGCTCCATGTCACTGATCGACGAGGGAGCGTCTTCGGTAGCTAAAGCGCGCACAACAAGGATGCGGTTGCTTGTCGGCTTAATGCCGTGGGCTTTCAAGAGTTGAATGCATGTATTTTCGTCCATAACTGCAAAAGTAGTTCTTTTGTGCCTCCCTACCAAATGTTTCAATGTTTATTTCTTTTGCTTTTCTTTTAAAAAAGTCATAAAAAGGCGAAAAAGTAAAGAAATCGGTTTGAAATAAAAAATATTAAAATGCAATGACATTACTATACTTTTCTTGCGGTTTATTATAAAACACACTATCTTTGCATTATTATTATCTTAACAGTATTTATTTATGAAATTAAGAAACGTTATTGCCACCTTGCTGCTTTTCGTCGGCGCACAGGCATGGGCTCAGATGCCCGACATGACTGTACCCGTGGACACAGCTGTAAGGATCGGCAAGCTCAGTAATGGATTGACTTACTACATCCGCCACAACAACTGGCCTGAGCACCGTGCCAACTTCTACATTGCGCAGAAAGTAGGCTCCTTGGAGGAGAATGAAGACCAGCGTGGCCTTGCACACTTCCTTGAGCACATGGCTTTCAACGGCAGTGACCACTTCAAGGGCAACGACCTCATTGAGTGGTGCCGCGCTCACGGCATCGAGTTTGGTGCTGACCTCAACGCCTATACCAGCATTGACCAGACGGTGTACAATATCGATAACGTGCCCACACAGCATCAGGGCACCCTCGACTCCTGCCTGCTCATCCTGCGCGACTGGTCGTGCGGCCTGTCACTCGAGCAGAGCGAGATCGACAAGGAACGTGGCGTCATCCATGAGGAGTGGCGTATGCGCACTTCTCCTTCCAGCCGTATGTTTGAGCGCAACCTGCCCAAGCTCTACCCCGGATCGAAATATGGTGTGCGCTACCCTATCGGCCTGATGTCTGTCGTCGACAACTTCAAGCGCAAAGAGCTGGTCGACTACTATCACAAATGGTATCACCCCGACCATCAGGGACTCATCATCGTTGGTGACGTAGATGTCAACCACACTGAAGCTCAAATCAAGAAACTCTTCGGCGACATCAAAAATCCCGCCAACGAAGCCAAGCTGGTCGACGAGCCCGTGCCCGACAACGCCGAGCCTATCGTCATCATCGACAAGGACAAAGAGTATCCTACATCTTCTGTCGACCTGATGATGAAGCACGATGTCTATCCCGACAGCCTCAAGCAGACGCTGCCCTATCTGATCCAAAACTACGCCAAGCAGGCCGTCACCGGCATGCTTGCACAGCGCTTCACCGAGGCTGCTCAGAAAGCCGACTGTCCCTTCGTCAGTGCAGAAGCCGGCGACGGCAACTACATCTTTGCCAAGACCAAGGATGCTTTCGACATCAGCGCATCTCCAAAAGATATGAGCAAGACCGCCGATGCTCTCAAGGCTGCTTACCTCGTCGTGCGCCAGGCTGCTGAGTTTGGCTTCACTCCGACTGAGTACGAGCGCTACAAGAGCAACTTCCTCAGCAGTCTCGACAAGATGTACTCCAACAAGGACAAGCGTCCCAACTCTTCTTTCTATCAGGCTTGCCTGGGCTACTTCCTCACCAACGAGCCTATGCCCAGCATTGACTACACCTACACGATGATGAAGCAGCTCGTGCCCGCCATCCCCTTGGAGGCCATCAACCAGGTACTCCCTGAGCTGATCTGCAAGAGCGACACCAACCTCGTCATCATCAACTTTAACAACGAAAAGGACGGTGCCGTCTATCCTACAGCCGAGCAGCTCCTCGATGCCGTACACCAGGCACGCACCGCCAAGATTGAGGCTTACGTCGACAATGTGAAGAACGAGCCGCTCATCAAGACCATGCCTAAGGCTGGCAAGATCAAGAAGGAAGCCGCCAGCAAGAAGTTCGACTACAAGGTGCTCACACTCTCCAACGGTGTCACCGTGGTGCTGAAAAAGGTTGACTTCAAGAAAGATCAGGTCACCCTTAGCGGACAGGGTGGACAAGGCGCATCGGTTTACGGTAAGAACGACTTTGCCAACCTGCAGGCTTTCAACGAGGTCATCGGCATCAGCGGCTTGGGCGACTTCTCCAACACGGAACTGAGCAAGGCTCTCGCAGGCAAGATCGCCAATGCTGACCTGACCATGACCGACCGCCACATGAACATCAGCGGCAGCTCTACACCGAAGGATGTGGAGACCATGCTGCAGATGGCTTATCTCTATTTCACCAACATCAAGAAAGATCCCGACTCTTACGGCAACCTCATCCAGCAATACAATGTAGGACTGAAAAACCGTGAGCTCGACCCGCAGACCGCACTTAGCGACTCTTTGACCGCTACGCTCTACGACCACGACTGGCGCCAGGCTCCTATGCTGCTCAAGGACGTGAAGGACATCAACTACGACCGCATCCTGCAGATGGCCAAGGAGCGCACTGCAAACGCCAACGGCTGGACATTCTTCATCACCGGCAACTTCGACGAGGCTACCATCCGGCCGCTCATCTGCCAGTATCTCGGTGCTCTGCCTGCTACCAAGGCCAAGAACCCAGAGAGCAAGCGTGCAAGCGAGGTGACCGGCAAGACTGTCGACAACACGTTCTACCGCAAGATGGAGACACCAAAGTCTACCGCTTACATGTTCTGGATGAACAAGAAGCTGCCCTATTCGCTCGACAACTCAGTGAAGATGGACATCGCCGGACAGATCCTCTCTATGGTCTATCTCAAGCAGATCCGCGAGGAAGCCAGCGCTGCCTACAGCTGTGGCGCTCAGGGCGCACAGGTTCTTGCCGACGACGGCTACCATATCGCACAGCTCGTGGGCTACTGCCCGATGAAGCCAGAGAAGAAAGAGATCGCTCTGAAGATCATGGATCAGGCTGTGAAGGACCTCGCCGAGAAGTGCGATGCCGAGATGCTCTCTAAGGTACAGAAACTCATGATCAAGCAGTTCGACACCAACGCCAAGACCAATGGCTTCTGGGGTGGCGTCGTCTACAACGACTATAAGCTCCATCAGGACAACTACACCGACTACAAGAAGACGGTAGAGGCTCAGACACCTGCCACCATCTCTGCGTTCGTCAAGCAGTTCCTCGCCGGTGCCAACAAGGTGAGCGTCATCATGCTGCCGAAAGAGTAAAGCATATCAACCATCAACTGCTCCAAGCCATCATCTCACGATGGTGGCTTGTCAGTCACCTATCAATAGCAAGCCCCCATTGGACAATCAGTCCAATGGGGGCTTGCGCATTTGGCGTGTGGGCATTTACTTAGGATATATTGAAGCTTTCCGTCTGACTACTACACCTTATTTATGTAGATCTCTTATGCAAACAGCTGAGTCATTCCACCCTCGTCGCCCCAACCATCTGCTTCACCATCCAGTCGCTGATGGTTCCAGTCTCTGACGAGAATGAGCAGGCGATGGCATAGACCGGACGACCATCGTGGACGTAGGGATCTGCATATCCGCGATCACCGATCTGTGTCATAGCCTCAGCGGCAGGACGGTCGAGTTTGTACTCAAAGACGTAGACATAGCGCGGTGTCTCTATCACGCAGTCGGCGCGGCCTTTCGATGTCGCCTTCTCGTGGTAGACGGTGTTGCGGGTGCTGCCAATGAGCCGCATGATCAGATATACTGTGTACTGGAACTGCCGCTCATGGCTCTTCTCACCGTTACTCTCGCGCACAGAATAAGGAATGCTCGCCAGAAAGTCGTTCAGCAGATCGCGGAAGTCCTCCGGCTTGCCATGATGCAGGGCTTTCTTCAGTTTGTTGGCCCAGCTGTTAGGCTGCGTAGGTGTCTGGAAATAGCCCGATGCAAGGAGCGTTAAGAATCCCGATGCCACCTCGTGGTTGGGGAAGTCGAGCTTGTACTCATCGTCCTCACGGTTATAACCCTTGATGGTGAGATAACCGCTCTGATAGATCATCGGCACGGGTGCCTCCACTGTAGCACGATAGTCCACAAACTCTTGAGCCTCATAGCTGCGGGCAATGATGCCCTGGATGTCCTCTTTACTGTGGGCGAGCAACCGCATCAGATAGCTCGGCGTGCCGGAAGCGAACCAGTAGTCCCTAATATTGTCATCTGCAAAGGCATTCAATAGCGAGAAGGGATTGTAGATGTCAGTCATTCCATTACTGAAGTGATACCCGTCGTATCGCTGTTGCAGTTGAGACTTAGCTTCTTCAACAGAAAGCATGTTTGTGTTGGCCAATTCCTCTATAGAAGATGCAAAGACATTGTTCAACTCTTCCCTACTGATACCACAGATAGCATCAAAGCGAGGATTCATACTTATATCTCTTGCATTGTTGAATCCCGAGAACACACTCACCTGCGCAAACTTGGTGACACCCGTGAGGAACACGAAGCGCAGGTCGGCGTCGGCAAGCTTGAAGACGGAATAGAATGCCTTGAGCGTCTCACGGTTATGATCCTCAATGAGCATCTCGTTGTCACCGACACGGGTTTTCAATCCCGTGTCCATCGCGTCAAGCATGGGTTTGTCGTATTCGTCAACGAGCACCACACAGGTCTTACCCGTCTGTACATGAGCTTGATGCAGCACGTCGGCCAGGCGCCGGCCAGGCTGGTCAGTAGCTGGCTTCACGCCATATTGCTGTTCCCACTTGATCAAATAGCCATTGAGCGTCTGCTCCAGTGCATCCGCCTCAGTATAGTTGGAACCATTGAAGTCGATCTCGAAGACGGGATAAGTCTCCCATTTCTTCTCTAAGCTCTCTATCTTCAAACCCTTGAACAGATCATGGCGACCCTCAAAATAGTATTTGATAGTAGACACCAACAGCGACTTGCCAAAGCGCCTGGGGCGACTGAGGAAATAGACGCCATCATTCTTAGTTATATCGAACACCATGTCCGTCTTGTCGACATAGACAAAATTGTTCTCCCGTAACTTTGCGAAATCTTGTATGCCTATTGGATAGTTCATCTTCTACTGCTGTTATTACCGATTGCAAATATAGGAAATATTCCGCAGAACACAAAGGAATAAGCCTGAAAAAGGACCAGTAGTCTCCCTGCTCATCGCCGGGACAGCCACAACCCAAAGAAGCGGTCATAGACTTGGTAGCCGGCAGGCGACTTATACACCAGTTCCTTGTCGGTCAGACTCTTCAGTGAACTGCTCACGCTGCTGGCACTTGTCAACCGGTAGCGAGCGATGAACTGTCCGCTATTCGGCGCTGAGACATGTCCCTCATGGGCAATGGCGTCGAGCAGCTTTTGCTGTTTCTCGGGCAGCAATGAAAAGATCGTCTCGTAATAGGCATTGTTGTCCTGCACCAGTTGTCTGATAGCCTCATCAGCCTGGCGTTCGGTCACGACATCCTCACCGTCGGCATAGAGTTGCTTGAGCACGCTCTGCACGTACCACGTGTGACCCTCCAGCACGTTATATACATAGTGAAAGACATCCTTATCGAGCTGATGCCCTTGCTGACAGAAGAAGCGACTGGCAAACGTGTAATAAGGAGCCTCATCAATAGCCTGCAGTTCCATCAGACGCGTGCTTTGGAAAAAAGGACGATTGGGCGAAAGAAAGATGTCAGCCATCAAGTGACGCTTGCTGCCCGAAAAGATGAAATGCGCATTATGCAAAAACTGTATGTAGGAGCGAAGTTGAGCCTCCACACCTTTCTCCGGATAGGACATGATCTGCTGGAACTCGTCAATAGCCACATAAATCTGCTTGCCGGAGTCTTTCATGAGATCGAAGATCTGCTTGAGGTCCACCGTGCTATCCCTCGACTCCAGTGTCACCGACACCGAAGGCTCGCCCGTCATCGGATCCATGCTCACCACTGGCCGCCATGCTGCGAAGAACTGCATGGCACGACGCAGAGCCTTCTCGCCTTTGGAGAGCATGGCAGTGAGAATGGCAGTGCCAAACGTTTGCACAAAGTCAGATAAGTCGTTGGTGCCAAAGATGTCGACGTAGATGCACACCGCATCCTTCGCCTCGTGTTGAAGTCGGTAAAAGACATTCTTGATAAGTCCCGTTTTACCCATGCGGCGGGGCGAGAAAAGCGTAATATTCCAATCATTGTTCAAGTCAGAGATCAGTTGCGCAGTCTCTACCTCACGGTCGCAGAAATACTCCGGACTCTCATAGCCGTAGACAAGAAAAGGGTTACTAAGCTTCTTCATGACAGTTAGGATTAACGGTGATTACGTAAACATCGTTACGGACTTTCCGTAACGCAAAGTTCGTAAAATTATTCCATATCTCCAAAAAATCTGCGAGGTTTCAATGCGTAAATGGGTATCTTTGCCGGATAAACAACCTTCTCACATAGAGCACTTGTTCTCACTCTCGCAGAGAAGCACGCACAAAATAGCAAGAACTAACTTTACAAAACATCATCAACATGATGTCACCATCTGGAAAAAAGGTAAAAGGAGGAAAAAGAGAAAATCGAGGTAAAAAGCACAAAATTGTGAGGTGAAATGAAGAAAACACTTTTCTGTGCTTGTCATCTCAGTGGTTTTATCGAGTCAAAACACTGAGATGACCAGGTGAAACCACTGAGATGACAGACACAAAAAGGTACTTTGATGCCACTTTTGTATTGTTTTATCAGAGGCTAAGCCGCTTCTTTTTTGCACAATCACAGAGAAATCTCAGTATCATTCTGTATTTCAGCACCTTACGATAGCACACTTGAAATTCGCAAAATTCGGGCGAGGAGCTTCTTATTTTTGAGAATCGCCTGCATTTGGACGGAAAAATGTCAGTTTTCTCAACAAGCGTTCTTAAACCATAAGATCTGAACTCACTCTCCTAAAATCACGTAAATAAGCTTCATGGGCACTCTGTTGAGACGGAATGCCCATGAATTGAATAGACGGCCTAAAGATCTCCGACTGGTTCAAGCTGCCATTTCGAGTTGTCGCTGTCGAAGTCATAAGGAGCCAGCGTCGGCGTGCTGTCACCGGCAGAATAGAGACAGTAACGGGTGTTATCGCCCTTCATGCCGGGAATGGCCTTGGGTATGATGCGATACGTGCCATCGGTCAACTGCTCGATACGCCACAGCTGATTGTCGGCACCATCGTATTCCGGTACGGTTGTCAACTCTTTGTCGGCGGTGGCAGCCAAAGCCCGGTGTGTACCGCGAATCATGATCTTGAAATAAGGAGCACTCAGGTAGCCGCCCTTCTCGGGTACCGCCACTATTGACCACAGTTGATTGGGCCGGAACATATAGTCGCTGCAGCGCACGCGAATGTTGCCCTTGGGCCACGACGGCTCCACCTCGTCAAGCTTCTGACAGTCCAGTCGCTTCACCGGACTGTTGGGATCAATGCGGAAAAACGGCTCGATATCGCGCTCCATCCTGACAAAGTCCACAGCCAGTTCCAAAGAATAGCCGCGCCGCTCAGAAGCGATCTCGTAGTCGCCACCGCGGAAAGGCTTCCCCGCCACAGGCCAGCCATTGTGCCAGAGCAGTGGCAGGATGCCCAAGACGCTGCGCCCGCTACGGTCGAGATCCGCCTCGAAATGGCACGACATCACCTCCACGCCCTTGTCTACGATGGTACGGCCGAAATGTCCCGGACCGTACTTGCGGTCACCGGCGGCAACGACCATACGGCCGCCACCGTGAAGCATGTCACGGCCCATATTGTCGAGATAGGGACCTTCCACGTTGCGCGACCGTCCCACCACAATGTTGTAGGTGGAGTTTGGCCCGTCACAGCAGGTGCCGTGCGTGCCAAGCAGATAGTACCATCCGTCGCGATAGATGAGATCCGTGGCCTCGCAGTCGATGGCAATGTCGCGCTCCTTGTTGCCGGCAACGCGCCGGCCTGTCGTCGGATCGAGTTCTATGAGACGGATACTGCCGAAATAGGTGCCGTAGGTCACCCACAGCCGACCGGTATTCGGGTCAAGGAAGAGACAGGGATCGATGGCGTCCTGGTCTTCCAAGCCATCGGACGAGCAGACCTCCACCGGCTTGGAGAACCGGAAGTCGGGCGACTTCGGGTCGAGCGTCTTGTTCCACATCGTGAGGATGCGGCCATTGTGTCCGCCACCGAGTCCGCCGCCCGTAGCACCATATATAATAAGGTAACGGTCACCAATCTTCATCACGTCGGGAGCCGCGCCGCCGCCTGGACGCACGGCTCCACCGTGCCATGCCCATCCGTCGTCAGAGATCAGTCCGCCGCCCCCCGTTCCGAACGTGTAGTACTTACCGTCGCATTCGGCCAGTGTCGACGGGTCGTGGATATAGGGTGCGCCGATTTGGGCAAAGGCCGAGGCCGTCATAGCGGTCAAAGCCAAGAGAGAATAGAGTCTTTTCATTTCTTCGGAAGGATTAGCGTTAGTGGTTCTACAACAGCATGGCCCTCGTCATCGAGGAAGCGGGCACAGAAATCGCTGAGTCCCGGACCGTTGATGACGGCACAGCGCAGAATGTTGCGCCCCGCCCGAAGCGTGAGCCGTCCCGACCGTGCGTCGTCCTCTACCATGCGTCGGTCGCCTTCAAGGGTGAGCACATGATCACCGTTGAGCCACCACGACGAGGCGCCGTTGGAACCGACAGACAGCCTTACACCCCTGATCTCCCGTGGGCTGTCGATGACTGTCACGGCCCAGAAGAGCGAGCCGTAGGTCTGTTGCCCCCACCGCTCGGCAAAGCGGAAGAGACGTACGTTGTAGTTTTCACTGTCGAGCGCGTGCCATTTCAGCCTTTGGTCGCCAACCCGCACTTGCTGACCGTCGCGCGGCAACCGGGTCATCTGCCCTTTGAAATATTCCTTGCTGAAGGCCTTTTGCAGATAGCTGTCGGTGAAGACCACGTTGGAGCGGATGTCCTGACGGATGGGCTCCAGCAGCAGCCAGCGACGCAGATAGCCTTGGTCATCGGGACGTAACGCTGCTGACGTGACCGGAGCAAAATACTTTGGCCGGTTTTTGAAGCGCAGCCAGCCTACATCCACACCGGTCTCCTTGCAGGTCAGCACGATGTCGGCAATGCCCCGCGGCGTATGGAGCAAAGGCACCGCCAATGACATCCACTGCCCACTGTAGTCGCGACGGAACGGACCGCCGCCACCTTTCACGACAATGTCCACCCGCGCGATGACCTTGCCCTTGGTGCTGCCCTCATGCACGAGCAGTTCGGCATTGTCACGAGCCCGCACGCTCAGCACGAGATAAGCGTCGGTCAGAGGCGTGAAGTCCACGCTACCATAGCGCAGCCAGCTGCCTTTTCCCGGCAGAGAAGCGTATCGGCTCAGATGGTGTTCATCGCCGTCGGCAGTGCCGACGGTCACTCCGACCGACATCTCGCGGCTGTTGCCCATCACCAAACGGTCGGTGGCAGGCAATACCGTCTGTGACAGTGCGGCAGTGGGCAACAATGTCACCGCGAGCAAAACTAAATAATAAGAGAGAGAAGAATTCATCTGTTGAGTAAAGAAAAGCGCAAAGCCTCCTCCGCGCACGCGGAGGAGGCCATCACGATAGGAAGACTACTTTGTAGAAGCACTCTCCCATCCCGGGTTCTGCTTCAGATTAGGATTCATGTCGATCACATCGGAAGGATAAGGGAACAGACGATCCTTGTCCTCAAAACCGACCTTAAATCCCTTGTCCATAGCCTCGTGGGTATGGGTGATGTAGAAACGGCTGTTGGCTTCCGTGCCATGCTCCCATACAACATTCTCGTCGCCCGACTGCACAGGGCGGAAGAGCTTGTCGAAGAGGTGGGGCACCTGCTTGCCTGCTTCCTTCAAGCGGGCCAGGCCGGCGGGATCGTTCCATCGGAGAATATCCTGGAAGCGGCAGCCTTCAAACCACATTTCAAACATCTTCTCTTTCTTCAACACTTCCATGTCAACATTGGCGCTGATGGTCTTGGAACCGGCGCGCTCCTGGATCATGTTGACATACTTCTTTGCCTCAGCGTTGTCGCCGGTCTGCAGACAGCACTCGGCATAGTCGAGAAGCACCTCGGCATAGCGCATGACGATGATGTTGTTCAGTCGGAGATTATTGCCGTGTACACCGCCGTCATCGGTGTCGCTGGCACGCATCAGCAGTTTGAGCGGCAGATAGAAGCTTTGGCAATAGAGTCCCTGGGTAGGATCCTTGATGCCAATCTCTTTTGATGTCTTCTTCTCTTCGAGCGGCATGTTGTTCAGCTCGTCGTTCCGGTATTTCATGCCCTCAATACCCGAGGTCTGATAGACCGCGTCATCGATATGTATGAGTGTGGCCTTGAAGCGCGGCGAATCGCCGTCGTTGTCGTGGAAAGCATTGCCAAACCACTCCGGAACACCGATAGAGCCCCAGCCGTCGAGGCCACAGTAGACACCTGCAGGATTGACAACAAAGTTGCCGGCGCGCCAGTTAAAGCAGTTGGACTCCATCCACGTGGAATGATTCATATAGCCCAGTCCCTGACCCGTGCTCCAGTCACCTGCCGCAGGATTGTAGCGCATGTTGATCTCAAAGATCTTCTCCGGTGCACCGTCGCCCTCGACATGGAAAAGATTGGCAAACTGACTGCCGGGCACCAACGCATATTTGCCGGAGTCGATGACTTTCTTGAACTCAGCCTTAGCCTGGTCGTACTTCTTGGCAAACAACAGAGCCTTGCCGGCCAATGCTTGGGCGAAGCCCTTGGTGACGCGATAAGCACCAAACTTGTCCGCCGTGCTCTTGCGCTCTGTCAGGTCGGGCTCTGCTTCCTGGCACTCTTTGGCGACCCACTCGAAATACTGTTGCTGGGTCATCTCGCTGTTGGAAGGCAAGTCGTTGGCTCCGAGCAAGTGGTCGACAAGAGGCGGCTGCCCCCAGTAACACGACAACAGGAAGAAGTTGTAAGCCCTGAGCACGCGTGCCTCTGCAATGGCCTGTTTCTGATAGGCCGTCGGCGATTCCTTGAACTTCTCGATGACGAGGTTGTCGCTGTGCACCGAGAGATAGAGACCCTTGTAGTGAAAGTTAATGGCTTCGGGATTGCTCAAGTAGCGGAACTGGTTGACGGCACCGCCAAACTCATGGTCGCCATAGTTGCCACCACCGTAGAGCACGTCGTCGCCCGGGTCGTTGGCCAGCACTCGCGCCGGCGTGTAGATGCCCGGACCGCCGCTTATCGTGGTACGTCCCAGCGTGTTGACCATAAAGCCCTCGTAAGCTGATGCCAGCGCCTTAGCGCAATCGGCGTCAGTCTTATAGAATTCACTCTCACTCGTCACACCCTTCTGAGGGATATCCAGCTGATCTTCGCAGGAGGAGAATGCTGCCACGCCGACAAGCAGCGCGAACAATGGAATTATATGTTTGTTCATTGTTGTTTCGTTTTAAATCATTAGAATGTAACGTTTACACCAAAGACCACCTTCTTGGACATAGGATAGTTGCCGTTGTCGAAGCCACGCGACACACCGCTGTTGAGTGATGAGGTCTCGGGATCGGCGCCAGGATAGCTGGTGATGGTGAAGAAGTCGTCAAGAGAGACAGAGAAGCGGAGCGCGTTGACCATGAACTTTTTGGTGATGCGCTGTGGCAGGGTATAGCCGAGCTGTATCTGCTTGAACTTGAAGTAAGCACCGCTGAAGATGGCAGCGTCGGAGCTGAAGAATGTCCAGTCGGTAGCCACCTGCTTCATGTCGGGATACTTGCTGTGGTCGCCCTTCTGCTTCCAGGAGTCTTTCCAATAGGTGTCGATGCCATTGATCAGCGGACGGTCGGCAGAGACCATGAGGTTGTAGATCTTGTTGCCGGCTGCACCGGTACCGAAGACTGTGAAGTCAAAGCCCTTGTATTCCAGGTTGAGGGTGATGCCATAGGTGACCTTAGGCAGTGCGCAACCGAGATCCTGCTTGTCGTTGTCGGTCGGCGCGTTGGTGATCTGTCCGTCCTTGTCGTAATAGAGGGCACCGCCGGTCTCGGGATCTACGCCGGCATACTTGAAACCGCGGAAATACCACATGGGATGTCCGGTCTCCAAAGAGGGGCACAGCTTGTTGTTGAATCCGTTGATACCCACCTCGTCGTAGCGTGGCAACATCGGACTCATCTTCTTCACCTCGTTCTTCAAGGTCGACACGTTGGCGCTAACACTGTATTTCAGGTCGCCGATATGGTCTTTCCATCCCAGATCCAAGTCGATACCGGTGTTGAGAATCTCACCAGAGTTGACGTAGGCATCAGCGAAGCCAAGCTCTGGACTGAGGTGTACCTTGATGAGCTGATCCTTCGTGGTCTTGCGATACCAGTCGAAGCCCAAGGTCAATCGGTCATTGAGGAAACGGGCATCGAGACCCAAGTCATACTGCTCGGCAGTCTCCCAAGTCAGCTTAGGATTGGGGAAGTTGGAAAGGGTAGCCGCTGTGGTGGCATCGTCGGTGAAATTGTAGTAACCGCCAACGCTGATGGTGGAAGCCCACTGATAGTTGTTGAGCACACTCACGTTACCGTTACGTCCCCATGATCCACGGATCTTGAGGAAGGAGACAGCGTCTGTGCTCACAGCGTCGCGGAAGAATTTCTCGTTGCTGATCGCCCAACCCAGCGACAGAGAAGGGAAGGTACCCCAGCGGTTCTCCTTTGAGAGCTTGGAGCTGTCAAAGGCATCGCGACGGATATTGAACTGGAAGAAGTAGCGCTGGTCGTAGTTGTAGCTCAGACGACCGAAGTAAGACAAGTGGGTGTTGATCGTCGGAAGGTTAGAGCCTTTCAGCTTCGCCTTACCGTTGGAGTTCAGAAAGTTGATGTACTGGAAAAGCGGAGCTGCATCGCCTTCAAGAATCTGCTTGGTATCTGCCGATGAGAGACTGGAGTTGTCGGTACGGTTTTTCGTAAACGACATACCGATCATCGCATTGACATTGTGCTTACCAAAGCTCTTTGTGAAGTTGGCAAAGTTCTCCCACTGATAATACAGTCCGGTGTTGGTACCGGCAGATATGGTGTACTGGTCGCTCTGTGACAGCGTATTGAGCCAGAAAGGTCCGTTATAGCTGTGGCTGTTGCTCTGTGTGATCTGATAACCGAGACGTGAGGTGATGGTAAGGCACTTCACCGGGATAAGGTTGGCAGCGAATGTACCGCGTACGTTGATGCCTTTGTTGCTGGCATTCTGGCGGTCGCGCATAGCCAACGGGTTGGCTGTGGCTTCCTCGATATACTTCGATGTACCGTACCAAACAGGATGGGCCTCATCAAAACCGGGAGGCGTGGTCACGCCGCCGTGGTCGGGCGATTCCCACTTGGTGCGCATCGTGGTGGGCATGTCGTCAAGACTGGTGATATAGGCAGGAGTCAGCGGGTCGATGGAGACAACAGAGTTGAGGAACGACTGATAGCCGTTGGTCAGCGACTTGGTGCTCCACTTCTCCACAGAGGTGTTGCTGGTGATGTTGAACCAGTCGAAGAACTTGTAATCGGCATTGAGCTGTGCGGTGAAGCGCTTGTAGACATCCTTCTTGCCCTTGACGATACCGTCGTCGTTGAGGATGCCCAGTGCTGCAAGGATGTGTCCCTTGTTGTTGCCGCCCTCTACGGTGACGTTGTGCTCCACGCTCCAACTGTTGTTGAACACCTCTTTATACCAGTTGGTGTTTTGACCATTGTAGTTGTTCGACTCCAAGAGCGCGTCGGTGATGTCGCCCAAATACTTGTGATAGGCAATATACTCCGGTGCGTCGAAGAGGTCGGCTTTCTTGCCAAGACTCTGGTTAACTGCTTTCAGCGAGTAGCTGATATGAGCCTGGCCGCCACTGTTGGAGCCGTTTCGAGTAGTGATCAGCACCACGCCGTTACCAGCCTCGGCACCATAGATAGCAGCAGAAGCGGCATCCTTCAACACCTCCACAGACTGGATGAGCGAAGGATCGAGGTACTGGATGTTGTCGACCTTCAAACCATCAACGATGAGCAAAGGAGCGTTGTTACCATTGGAACCGTAGCCACGCACACGGATCTCGGCACCAGCGCCCGGCGCACCACTGTTGATGATCTGTACACCTGTGACCTTGCCTTGCAAGGCAGCACCGGCATCGGTCGTGGAGAGGTTCTTGATGGCGTCACCGCTCACCGAAGCCACGGCACCGGTCAGGTCGCTCTTTTTCTGCACACCATAACCGATGACCACCACATCATTGAGCGTCCGGTCGTCTTCCTTTAATACGATAGGTACAAGGTTGGTGCCTTTAACGGTCACTGTCTGGGTCTCAAAGCCCACATAAGAAATGGTAATCGTAGAGCCGGGCTTGGCATTCACCATGAAGTTACCGTCCAAGTCCGTGACTGTGGCTGCCTTTGAGCCATTGACCTTGACTGTAGCGCCAAGGATCGGCTCACCGTTCGAGTCTTTCACATTACCCCTGATCTGGGATTGTGCGAAACCAGCCACTGAACTCAAGCTGAGCAAGAACAGGGCAAGCCCTTTCTTCTCCATCATTCTAATACTTTGCATTAGCGGTAGTTTTAAGTTTATCCTAATATCCGCACCACAATAGTCTTTAATATTTTA
>ULVN01134845.1_pt1 | contig 74768 bp, 133 predicted proteins | sample 1959491 | NCBI WGS metagenome assembly ULVN01 (sample SAMEA4835787, study PRJEB28245) | human gut metagenome | biome: gut microbiome; material: fecal sample | place: Denmark | collected 2008 | reverse complement strand
CTGTTTTTCTTTCTTTCTCACGGGGAAGTTGCTACCGCCGCTAATCATAACCGATGGACACATCGCTTCAATGCGGAATTGCTTGTTATACCATTCAGCAAGGCGGCGGGCGTATCTTTCAGCCATTGCCGCCCCTTTTTCTTTCAGACCGTCAGGAAGTTCATCAACGATTTTGTATACCTCATCAACTTGCGCTCTGTATTCCGATGTTTTGCTGCCGTTCTTGTATTCGGAAAAGCTCCACAATTCGCGCCCACGTCTTGCAGCCGTTTCGTCAATTTCGTAATATCTCATTATAAGTTCCCCTTTTCGTATTCGTCTTTCTCGATCTCTACTCCGCAATACGGGCAATACTTAATGCGCACCATATCAACGCCATTTTTGCCATCTATCAACGTATAAGCTGTAACATCGTGCAACTTAATTTGCAACCTTTCCGCAAGTGCCTTTTTCGTGTATTTGTGACTATCGGCGCAGAGGTGAATATATCCCTCTGCACTGTCCTTGTCTCTTATAAGCATTACAGTTCACCGCTTTCGTATTTCTCGTGCATTTCCGCAATCTCTTTTACGGTGATTCCTTCCACTTCATCTTCCGCAAGGCATTCAAGAAGCACCTCGCCGTTGACATACACCGTATAGCCGCACATTTCGTCTTTCTCGATCTTGATATAAATGCTTTTCATTTTAATCACCTTTCTTATATTTGTTTCGTTGTGACGCATTCAAGCGGTCAACGAAGGACACATTGAATATTTGCCCAACGGGTAAACGGTTTCGGCGTTCCTGTATTCGGAAACGTCTTTTGAGATTCTGCATTTCTTGCTAACCTTGCCATCACTGATTGTAATTGTCTGTGCTGTTCTTTCGGTCACTGTGTACGTCCATACGCAATTATGATCACACGCGCTTCTCATGCTGTAGGACTTTCCAACTTCAAATTTTTTCATTTTTCTTTTCCTCTCTATCGTGCGTTTTGCTTTCCTTTACTGTACCTATATTATACCACAACAGCGGTATTGTTTCTACAGTTTTTGTGTGAACATTTTGTAAATCAATGTTCATATTTGCTAACAAAACGACGCAAGGCGGAGTTAAAGCAAAGGGCAATCGCCCTCATAAAATCGAAAATATGCTATTTATGTAACCCTCAAATTCCATGTATGTAATTAAGTCAAATTCAACGGCAATTTCCGCCGCACCGATTGCTTGATAAGCTAATGCTTTCCTATCTTCTGTGGTTTTTGCGTTTTCAGCTAACGCAATATCAATCGACAGTCTATCATGAATGGTGTGTTTTCTTACGCTTTTCAAAATGTTACACCTCGTTACATTATTCAGTATTTTGTGACCTATGAATATGATTATACGAATATTTGTTTCTCGTTCAATGGTAAATGTTTCATATATTCGATTATTTTTTATAAAATGATTACAATTTGAAACACATTGTAGAATGTGCTATGATGTATCATATGGGAGGTGATGTAATCAATGTGTTTCATTGGAGAAAAATTAAAAACTTTGAGAAAGGGGAGAAAATTAACTCAGCAAGAATTGTCCGAAAAGCTCGGAATAAGTCGCGCAACAATCAGCAATTATGAGTGCGGTCGGCGCTCACCACATTTATCCGACCTGAAACGGTTTGCGGAGTTTTACAAAGTCGGTCTTTCTTACTTTGGCGTAGAAACGCAGGATGAGGGATTTGAGCTGTTGAGCCGAGCAAAGAGTGTATTTCTGAATGAAGGCATTCCAAAAGAAGAGCGAGAGAGGTTATACAAAGAGATAATGCGCTTGTATTTGCGGATGGAAGAGTAAACAGCAAGGGAGAAACATAATGAACAAAAGGACAGGGATATATGGAAGATATTCAGACACGAAACAAGACGATGGTTTCTCTATTGAATATCAGCTAACAGAGTGCCAAGCATATTTAGACAAAAACGATATGCCACTCACAAAAACATATATAGATCAAGCTATAACAGGGACGAAAGTTGCAGGGCGTGAAGCGTTTCATGAATTGATACGGGACGTTAAAAACGGAATGATTGACGTTGTTGTAGTCTACAAATTCAGCCGTATTTTTCGGAATGCTTACGAAAGTCACAAATATCGCCAGTTGTTTAAGAAGCACGGCGTTAAACTCATATCCGTAACGCAAATGGTAGACGATGAAACATCGTCAGGCAAACTAATGATTGGTGTTATGGCAAACATAGACGAATATCAAAGTGCCGTTATCAGCGACCACGTTAAAAGCGCAATGCGGGAAATGGTGTCAGAGGGATTTTTCGCGGGTGGTACAGTTCCATATGGTTACAAATTAGAGGTTGTACAACACGGCAAGAAAACAAGAAAGAAGTATGTTCCAGATGAATTTGAAAGTAAAATCGTAAACAAGATATTTGAGTTGTATGCCGATAATTATTCTCTTAGATATTTACAGACATATCTCAAAGACAATGGAGCATTCACAAGGCGCGGGAAATATTTTAGCATACAAACGATAGCAAGAATGCTTAGAAATGATTTTTATATCGGCGTACTAAGGTACAGTGCGCAAGGGCATGAGCCAATAATTGTGCATGATATAATACCGCCTATAATAGATAAAGAACTATGGGACAGAGTACAATATCGGCACAGCACGCAAAAAGGCGTTAGACCGCGAAAGAGGAAAGAGCTTTATGCTTTGACAGGAAAGATCAGATGTGCCAACTGCGGAAGTCACTATTTCGGTATCCGTTCCGGCAGTATGCAGAACGGGAAAAAATACGATTATAAATATTATGTCTGTTCGCAAAGCAAAGACTATCACACTTGTTCTTGCAAAAGAATCAGAAAAGACTATTTAGAAGAAATCACAATGAAAGAAATAAAGCGTCACATATTAAACGAAAAATCTATTTACAGCATTGCAAACGAAATGCTTAAAATATTGGGAGAAAACCCGACCGAACAAAAGGACAAACTCAAACAGTTAAAATCTCGTTCATCTGCATTGAAATCCGAAATGAAAGAATTGATCGATCTAAGAGCAAAAAGAATAGTCAGCGATTCGTTTCTTGCGGAGCATATCAGCGAGAAAGAAAACGAACTGCAAGAAGTAGAACAACAAATATACAATATTGAACGTCAAACGAAATTAACCTTGACGCATTCAATGATAGTCGATTACCTAAACAAAATGTTATCCATCTCCGACGATACAGACGATGAAGTGTTAAAAACGATTTTTGATAAATTTGTAGAATCAATCATTATCAGCGACGAAAGCATTGATATTACGCTCATCGTCTCCCCTAATGGGGATATGGAGTATAACAATTCATTCCGGCAGCCGAATGTTTTCTTTTACGCGAAAATAAACAGGCAATAAAAATGCGTGAGCAAAGGAGAAAAAACCATGAATTGTGTGATTTACGCAAAGAAAAATGATGATATAAGCGTGTACGAACAATACAATCAATGTGCCACACTTGCAAAACGATATGGTTATTCAATCGTCGGAAAAGTCCTTGATTTTGACGGAACGAAATTTCATGAAGCAATAAATAAAGTTATCGTTGAACAAGACGTTTTCGCTTTGATTATTCACAGTAAGGACATTGTATTCAACAACAACAATGACTATGTATTTTACAAAATATATCTTGATAAACTTGAAAAGAAATTAGTCACAGCGGAATGACAACAAAGGCGGGGAATAATCCCCGCCTTTTTTCATTTCCTTTCAAAATACGGTTTACAGACAGAATCATAGCACAGTGCCGAATTTGGGCATTCATCTGTCCCCCACTTCCGGCAATTATTGCAATTCACAGTGCGCATCGCTTTATTCCACGCTCTCCACGCGCCGTGTTCTGTCAACTTCTTTTTTGCACACCAATGGCATTCACTGCACTCTGCGAAATATCCGTGTCCGGTCACTATTCTGTTCATCCATATTGCCATCGATCCACAGATTTTGCATTTCTCAATCTTCATGGCGTTTGTCCTTTTTCAATTTCCCGCACTTTTCACACACATAACCGTAACCATCTTTATACGTCATTTGCGAACCACAGCATCTTAGTGTGTGCTTCCCTTTGCGCCTTAGTTTTCTTGAAAAGCTCATCGTTGTTATCCTTACTCCAAATATTCAAGCTCTTTGTTTATGTCTTTCGGTACATTCCCATCCCACACGAAACTATTTTCAAGAATGTAATTATTATAGGTTGCAGCTGTTTTGTTTGCTCTCATTTTAGCCTGTTCTGCCCATGACTGCTTTTCTTCGTTGTCTGAATCTTTGTATTGCTCCCATGTCAGCTTGTCAGATTCATATGACGCGATCATTGAACGGCATGAATCTTCTACTTTCTTTTTTGTGTTGTAGCTTGTTGCATCGTCAGTCTTTTTCACGGCATAATCATATGTATTCCAAATCGCAACGCCAGCAGGAGAACAGCTATTCAACAAAAGAACGACAGCGAGTATCATTTGAAGTGCAGCAAGAGCAAATAGCACATATGCTAAAATCTTTAATATGTTCCCTTGTTTCATATCATTCTCCAATCTTCACAATCGGGTCTTCTACGATAAACGGAATATCGGAATATAGGTATGTGCCAGTCCATTCGATATATTTCCCGTCAGGTGTAAAGAAGAATATACCGGAATCATTTTCGCCATATGAACCGTCAACGTCAGGAAGCCATTCATTTCCATATGTAATTCCATTATAAAATGTTTCCTGCTCGTAGTATTCGCTGTCTGGCGTGAGATAGCTATTTAGGCTTGAAACCTTTCCGTCAACAATGAAGCTGCCCACGACTGCGCCGGAATCGGTAAAGAGGACGATATACCCAAGTGGCTTTTGAATCTCACAAACAAGCGTATTAGCCTTTTCACGCTGACCATTAACCCAATATGCACGTTTGATAAGGTTGTATCTTTCCAAAGAATAATCAATATCTGTCGGCGTTGCTTGGTTCGATGCGAGTTTATCGCCGATTCCAATCGTTGCATTTATATCCTGTTCGCTTGTCGTAGTTACGCTTGACGTATCGATCTCACAAGAGGTCATGAGCATTGCAACAACGATAATTGGAACAATAATTTTTTTCACAGTGTTTACCTCTTTTCACTCACTTCAGCAGTCGTTTTCACGTATTCATCCTTGATTTCCCGCGCCAATTTCAACGCACATTCCCGGCACAAGCAAATCGCAGTATTTGTATATACTTTTTTGAAAATCTCATCTTCCTTAAACGCATATCCGCAGTCACAGCAAAACATATAGTGTTTTCTTTCTTTCATCAATTGCTCCGTTTCGTTTCTTCACAATATTTATTCAATCCAGAATGTTGCGTAAGGCAATAATTCCTCATGCCATCGAACAATATATTCCCATGCGTCTAAAATACACTTGAAGAACCCTTTTGTTGTTTCTACAGTCCCCCAACCGTTCGGAGAATTGTATTGCCTGTATTTTTCTGGGTGATTGCAAAGTTCTTCATAGCCGTGCTTGATTTTCGGGATAACGTCAACGCACAAACCGTTGTTTTCTTCATTCTTCCATTCAAGCCCGGTCGATTCCACAATCATTTTTCGGACGTTCCATGTGGTGTTGGCTTCACAATTCCCAACGGGGACGTAAATGTCCGCCCCATCAACCTTTACCTTGAACCCAATATCGTAGCTCATGCCTGTTCCTCCTTTGCGTTATCAACGATATTCTGCAACCTCTGTAGCATTTCCGTCTCGTTTTTAACCCTGACGTAAAAATCAGAAATTCTCTTCTGATCGAAAGCTACATCCCATGCTATGATTTCCACTGCGCCAAGTCTCTGCGTTCTTTCTTTGAATTGCTTCACCAACTCATCAAGTTGCTTTGTATCGTACTCGATATCGAATTTCAGCCCCTCAATCTGTACCTTAATCATTTCAATTGCGCTCATGTCTTATTTCCTCCGCGATTTTGTTTTCTTTTTTGTATGTATATATTATACCTCTTTTGCGGCACTAATTCTACGATATTTTGTAAACAAAATGTAAATAGGAATTCACAATTGAGTGATCTGTTTTTTATGGGTTCATTGCTTTTTGTACCCATTCCAGAATCCATCTATTTCCTCGCGGAACGCTTTGTTTTGATTGTTTTTTAGTGGAAACGGCGATTTATTATTTGAATAGCACTGTTGGCACATTTTGTGACCTTCCATTGGAGGACGTTTGCCACACTTCGAGCATAGGTTTATTCCGTCGTAAAGAAAACGCGGGGTGCAACCTGTCGCGGCTCGGTAAAGTTCTTTCCGCTGACGATTCGTACGTGTTCTGCATTCATTGCAAGTTTTATATCCCTGAGTGGCAGGTCTTTTAAAACATATTGTGCATATGCCTTTCTCTGCGCATTCTTTGCGTTTCTTTCTCGCCCACTCTTTTTCATATTCTTTTGCTCTCTTGCTTTTGACTTTCGGCGGTGTGTCGTTAATGCAGTCGGGATAGGGGCAGTTGAAGCAATCGCTTATTTTGCATCGCATTTAGTCAACCTCCGCAAGCCAGTAATTTTCCTTTTCTTTGTAAAGATTGCGCTCATCACAATTGCAAATGGTTTTATACATTCTCTTTTTTTCTTTCAAAAACTCAATCGCGTCCATGTTGTTCTCCTTTCTCCATCTCCTTTTCTCTTTTGCACAATCCGTAAAGTGCGATATACGGCACGGGAATTTCTCTTGTTTTGTCTCCAATGCTTTTAAATGTGGAATTGTTTGTGCTTGCGATTTCATCCCAGAGTTGTACTTTCTCTGCATAATATCTCGCTTCGTTTCGGGAATAGCGTAATTCCCCCATCAAAAGTTTAATGAATCTTTTCTTTGTCATGCTTTTCTTTTCTCCTTTAAGTATGTTGTCGGTTTTGATTCTGCGTTTTCATAATTGATTGCGCTTACATAAAGCGGCTCTCCGCATTTGTCACAAAATATCGCACGTTCGATATACGTAAATTCGAGCCTGCCTGTCGAATAAGTATGTTCTTTGTCTTGTAATCCGTGTGGCACAACTTTGCGGCAGTGGTGACAATAAGCCTTGCCATAGTATTTGACTATTATTCCCGTTTCAGCTTCATCTCTGTGATTCCAGTTCCACGCATAGCCCCTCCATGTTTCTCGGTATTGCTTACCGCTGCTTTTCGCTATGTGGTTTACCCTATCCGCAAACCTTTGCATTACTTGTACACTTTCGGCAAGTAATCTCGCTTCATTTCGGTTGAACCTATCTCGTCCCATCAGCAGTTTTATGTATCTCTTGCGTGTCATTGCTTTTCTCCCAGTATTCTGCTATCATTTTCATGGCTTTCTTAGTGTCTCTTTTTCTCTTATAAGCTTCCAAAGCTCCCGGATGTTCATCAAAACAACGCTTTACGCTTTGATATGACTGTACAAGACTGTATTTAAGTCCTTCGGGCGCATTTATGAAAACTCCAGTTTCTATTTCTGTTGGTCTATAGAAGCCTTGTTCGTTTTTTGTGAATCCGAATTTATCGTCTATGATATAGCCTGTCTTTTCTTCAATCCATATACCTCTTAATCCACTCCGGCAAGTTATACAGTATCTGCCTTTTCTGCACGTCATTAGCCCCACCTCATACTAACTCTTTTTCGGTAGCATTCGTTCAAAAATTCTTTTAAATGTTCGTAGTCTTTGCTGTCCGAACGTGCCGCATAGGTAAATATTCTGCCCTCAAAGTCAATGTCTTTGATTAAGTCGTAGATTTTCTTGCAGGTCTTATAGGATATTTTGCCCTCGCAGTCGGATTCGAAGAAGAAGTCAAGAATGTCTTTATCTTCGTCTGGAAACTGTTTTAAATTGCAAATGGCGTTGATTTTCGCTGTCCATTCGGATGTATACAATGCGCACATCTTCATGTCGGAATAGACGTTGTACAGGTCTTTGTCGTACACTTCGCATATTCTGTTTCGGAGATGTGCGAAGCCGATATATCCGCAGTCGAAAGAACGGTCAACACCCTTTGCGTATATTGTTACTCCCATACTCTCACCACTCTTGTCATTCTTCATCCTCGCTTTCGTCCATTATCGCGCCGCAGCTCGGGCAGTATTTATGTCTATCCTCCATCGGATGTCCGTCAATCCATCCGCAGTTACCGCAGAAATACGCATGAGCGTACCCGCCGCGTCCGTTATCAATCCACCGTGCGTGAGTTACGGGTGTAACGTCAGCGATTGGAATGTGTTTTAGGATATTTATCGCGCTTTCGAGTGCTTCTACGTCTCGTTGATACATATATTCTTCAGGACTGCAAGCCACGTTATACTGCGCTTCGTGTAACAGACTTTCGAGCTGTTCTATAACCTCTTTAATCTCCATTTTTCGTTCTCTCTTTCTTTCCGTGCCTTTTGAGATGGCAGCTTATGCAGAGCGTGACAAGATTTGTCGGCTCGTCGCCGCCGCCTTCTGATACTGGCACTATATGATGTACATTTAGTTTCCCGTCGTCTATTGGAACGAAAATTCCGAACTCGTTTTTGAAAGCGTGAAACTCGCCGCAGTCCTGACAAGTGAAGTTATCGCGGTACAGAATCCTTAGTGAGTAAGCGTTACGTCCTCTTTGCCAAACTGTAAGTCTATTAAACTTTTTACTGCATTCGTTTGAGCAGAAACTTGTCCGTCTGCCGCTCAGAGGTTGTCCGCACCATTTACAGTGTTTCGGCTCGACGTACTCCGGCACTTTGTACATTACGTCTCCGTATGCTTTCATAGCTTCATACAACGGAGGAAACGGTCGACGAGTTCCGTTGCGTTCCCAATAGCGTTTATAGGTCATCTCAGATACCTTTCCACAACGTGAGGGCAGGTAGCAATTTCGCAATATCTTGTGTTCGGTATTTCACATCCTGTTCTATGGACACAATCAAAACAAACCCTATCGAATATATCCTCGATTACGTTATACTCTTTAAAATCGTCAACGTAGCCGCCTTCGTTTCTTACGTATCGTTCTACTAAGTTGCTGCACCCTATATGATATTTGAAGTCGAAGATATCTCCGCTGTCTGACTGTGTAATATGCACATATCTTTCGCCTTTTGGTATTGTCCCGTGACACAGGTCGCATTTATGCTCTTTCCTTGCGCGTGGTGTTGTTTCCTTGCGAAATTCATCCATTCTATTCCTCCTGTGGATCTGACGGCAACGGCAACCACCCTATAACTTCATCATCAATCCAAGCGACTTTTTCAGAATACTCGCCCATCTCCCACCATCCTTTACATACAAAGTCTGCATCTTTTTCCTCGTCATAATCAATTATGCTGTAATATGCGCTCTCATCCCACGAATATTTGCTATATTCCGCGTTAACAGCACCGTCCTCGTACATGCCTATCGTAATGTGGTAAAACTTTTTGTCGCCCACATCATTTACTGTGAGTAAGAGCACTCTTTCTTCTACTTCGGGCATTTTGTCTTTTACGCTAATCCAATCAGTCATTCTCTTCCTCCTTGTACACATACTCGACCGTCGCGAGCAGCCGCTTTACTTCTTCGTAGGTCTCCGATACTCTGATGTAGTCGTCCGTACCAAAATATATAATGGTGGGAGCTTTGTAATCTATCATTACTTGTCCTATGGTGCCTATGTTGACTAACACGGGAGTGTTGCCCTTGTCTTTGACCGCATCCCACAGGTGCAGTTCGATAAAGTTATTCATTGTTGCCTGCTCCTTTCTCTGTCTGTCTGAATCCTGCTTCGTAAAGCTTTCGTGCGTATTTGAACAGGATACAACTCATCATGCCGAATCGTGCGCGTTTTCCATCTGGACAGCCGACACATTTTATCATACTGCAATCTTCATATGAGTCACGCATAACTTCCACCATCGTCTGTTGTTCGACTGGTATTTCTATGTTTTTGAGGTCATCTGTCATCTCATTCATCCTTCAAGACTCCAATCTTGCACAGTGTGTTTCTGCAAGGGATAATTTCGCCTTCATCCCAATCGTTCGCCATTCCGCTTACAAACTGCGCCGTCTTTATCGGATAAAATTCAGTTGTTTCCGTATCAAAATCTCCTGCCGCATATCCTGTAAAGGTTCCTTTACGCTTGTGTGTCACTCTAACTTTTGTTCCTGATTTAATCTTCATTTTCGTTCTCCTACAAGTTAGCTATCTGTTTCAAGCTTTTCAAGTTCCGCTTTCAGCTGTTTTATTTTAAAATTCTTTAGCTCGTTATTTATCGCTGTCTTTGTTGTTTCGTAGATTTCTTTGAAATCCTTATAAAGTCTATAGCCGTTTTCTACTGTGAACAGATACTCTCCGTTGAGGCGATCATAATCGAGCGGACTATAGCTTATAAGTTTTTCGAGAAATGCCTGATACAATTCGTTTGTTTTTTCGTAATAAAGACTATCGGATAAGCATCTTGAATCCGTCACGAAATTAAATCTTCCACATCTGCCGAATGTGAGACGGATATACCATTTAGATGTATCAAATTTATAGAATGTCTCTTTATTTGTGAGATCATACTTGTGGCAGACGAGGAATCTAAAACTGCTATATTTCCATACTAATTCATATTCGCCGTAGTATCTTATTTCATCTATAGGGATTCCATACTTTTCGTTTATCTCAAGTGCATCGGGTAGCTGCTCTAAGGTAAATTTCGGGTACTTCTTTTTTAGAGTTTGTATATTATTAAGTGTTTCTCTCACGAGTATTGAATCTTCACTTATGCTCATTTGAACCTCCTATTTTCTGTCCGTTTTGAAATGCAAGATTTTTCATGATTCTCGGAAAATATCTTTTTGTTTCGAGATACTGTTCTGCTTTTCTTGTACTGCCTAACGTCTGTGTAAGCTGATTTGTAAACTTCTTTCCTGCGTCCGTTCCGAGCAAATCATACATCGGTTGAAGCACTGCCATTGTATCTTTATGTATTCTTCGTTCACGTCTAACTGCCGCAAGTTGTGTTGCTAATTTTCTTCGTTCGTTATAATCGCCAAACTCGATAGCGTGTAGTAAGTCCTGCTGTCTCTTATCGAGTTTTGCGCATTCCTGACTTGCATAGGCATAATCGTTTAGCAGTTTACGGAAATTATCAGATACATTTTTTAATTCAGATGAGATTGTTTTCATTTCACTCTCCATTCTCCCAAGTAAACAACACATACTGAACTATTTCCCATAGCTCTTCTTTTTTCATTTGTGTGCTCATAAGCATATTCCCGTTATAGTGAAACGACATTTCATGATAAAACGCTTCTCTTGCGTCTTTGCCGTTTTTATGCGCTTCGGCAGCGGCAGTTAAACCGTTTTCGATAAGGTGTTCCATGTTGCTCATTTTTATCACCTCTCGCCAATGTTTTGCGTTACTTCGTCGATAATGTCAAACACAGGAATCAATTCTGCAAGTGATTCATATTTCTGTTTGAATGCCATCAACTCTTTGTATGCCGCTTGCAATAATTTCTTTGCCTTGTCATCACTTTCAACGATAACCGAAAGACTTTCGTACTTGTGATCGCCTTGCACGATTGAATAAAATGCTCTTGACGGTTGCTTTTCTTTGTTTTCAGTGCCGACACAAAGCATTCTGATGATATACTGTGCCTGTGTCTCTCTGTACTTGTCCGCTGCAATGTCGTTGTTCCATTCAAATTCATCGTGCAATGGAGCAGTTTTGTCTCTGTTTGCGTCTACCAATGACTTTGGTGTAAGTCCTACTGTTCTTTCAAGTTCCTCACACATTTCTCCTGCTATTTGTGCGTCGGCTTTAATTCTCGACGCTTCTTTCCAACTGTAAACCATAGTTACTCCTTTCTAATTTGGTATATCCATACCTGCCTTGCCACGCCAAACCGCGCCACGCCTTACTTCGCCATACCATACCTGCCGAGCCTAACCTTGCCAAGACGCGCCCCACGATACCGCACCTTACCAGACCTGCCAAACCGCACCGTACCGGAACTCGCCGCACCTAACCCCACCTCACCTGCCGAACCTATCGAAAATCAGGTCGCTACGTGGAATGTGCCATTCTGTCCATCTCGTTCCGGTCTCCACTCGCCTACGCCGCAGCAAAAACCACCCGCATTGATAATGTTAATTATCTGTTCCAAAGAATACTGACCGTTTTTGTTGTACGTGATTTTCATATCCGTGCTCCAATTACGGAACTCTCCACGATAGCGAATATCTGCCGTTCCCATACCAACCTTTACCATATCTTCCCGCATAATCGGCGGGTCACTTTTGATTTCGAGCATCTGATTTTCGTCTCCATCAATGAAGAATACACCTCTAAGAGACATTTTGTCTTTGCTCCATCCAAGTCGATATGAAGCGGAGATTGCAGCTTGTTTGAATGCTGTCACAGGGAAACCGAATCTTGCTCCTGCTACGATAGCTTTATTGAATCCGTCCTCTGTCATTTCCGTTGGCATTGGTGTCAGCCAATACATAGAACGAATGAAGTCCTCTACAGGATTCTTTGCATCACGGCTCTTTGTCTTTGTTGCTTTCATCTGCTTTTCAAGCATTTCACGCTTTGCCTTTTCACTCCATGCGTGCATGATAAGCGGTGTGTCTCCTACAATTTTGAGCGTTACTGTTTCAAGCTCAATCAGTCTAATTTCAAGTACCTGTTCAGTCTTTGTTGCCATTTTCCATTTCCTTTCTTAAACTTTCTTTTATGTAGTATTCTTTGTGTAACGAATTAAGCGTTGCTTCTGCAAGTCTGCCGAATGCCGCCCAGTCAATATTAGATTCGTGATAATTCATCTTTCCGACTTTCCAACGGTCAACATAATCTGCAAATTCCATGACTTGAAGTACATCGGCAGCGTTAATAATTGGTTCGGCGGATACCCATGTTTTGATTCCTCTATTGTGTGCTACCGCAAGAGCAAGAAGCCTATCATGCGGACTTCCCGCGCCCGGTTCTTCAATCGGGATATATGTTCTGTCAAGCACATATTCGTCATATCCTGCATAAGTCACTCCGAACCAATCATCACCGTCAAGCAAATCAAAGTCACGTGCAGCGTCCAATCCATTCTTTGTGAGAATCTGCACATGATTTCCCGCACCTTTAAGAATTTTGATTATCTCTCTTGTTGGTGTGCTGTCATATCCTTTTGGGTACGGATCACAAATGAAACATAGGTGTATTAACTTTCCTGTAATGTTCTCGCGCTCCACCTGTCTTTTTACGCCCTCTACAATGTTTTCTCGCGGTTCAACGCAAGTGTGAAACTTTTCTTTGTCTTTACGCAAAACACTTGGAGCAAAGCAATAATAGCACCTGTGAGGACATCCGGTGTAAATGTTAATTGCATAATCTCCGTACTCTTTTGCCTTGCCTTTCGGTTTGTATATGTATTTCATTTAATTCTCCCACTTTACATCTACGTCAACACCACCAACCATCTGCGGATAGAATGTGACTTCGTAATGATATGGAGATACGTCAGCACCGCTCATATCTTCCACGACATACAACACTGTATCGGTAAGATAAATGAAGTGCTTTTTGTATTCGTTCTCGCCAGTCTGACAAATAACTTCAAGCTCGTTATTATAGCCATTACTCAGTGAGAACACTCCTTCAAGCTCGTAGATAACCGTATCTGTGCGGCTATTGATAACCGTTATTCTGCGGCACACATTGAAGTTATCCGCATTTCTTGATACGTTTGTTGATACTATGTCAGCTTGCGTACATCCCATCATTGAGAGAATTAATGCCGCCGCAATCATGATTTTACTTACTCTTTTCACTTTATACCTTTCTGCCCGTAACCCGATAGCACAGGTTTAATTTTACACTTATTTAGCAAACCACTTCGTTCCAATATTTTTTAATGCATTCTTCACAGGGTACATGCGTACAAGCTATATGCCTGTCTATCGGTATGTTTTTGTCTATGTAGCATGGGGGCATGGTTGGTGTATTGGACATATCTACTTTTGCGTCCGGGAACAGTTCGAGGAACACATCCTTACGACGAACCCTCTTCCGTGGTTCTGCTGTGACACGTTTCGCATCCTCATTTTTTGTATTCAGATTGTCAAACAGGTCGTACTTTGGTTCATACTTTGGGCATCTGTAGTTTCTTTCGCCGCAATTACGAATCAAAGTTTCTTTGCCGGTTATTTTGCAAACTCTCTTATCAAAATCTAAATACTTGCACTCCATTGTTTTATTCCTTTCTGGCGGAGAATAACCACTCCGGCTTGGTTTATTTAATTTAAAGTTTGGATATAACAAGAGTTGCGTAATTGCCGCACCCTTTTCCGAAATCATATCGCAACCCGTTGTACTTGAATGAATCTCCGTTGTTAAATTTTCTAAACGTTTCGTACTGCCTAACGGATATGTTATGAGTGGTAGGAACTGCACCGAAAGAATTCAGAAAATTCGCCGTCCATTCATTTGGCTTGATTTCTTTTACGTTGCTAAACTCCATTGCTCTTTCGACCTTACCTAATAAAGCGGTAAAGTATTTAGCTTCATCAGTCAAATCTTGAAACTCATCATCACTGATAGATTCATCATCGAGAATCTTGTCTATCTCTTTAATTCTGTTTTTCATCAATTTGCAAAATTCTTCAGATGATAAATCCATGTGATAATCATCATTTACCGACTGCAAGTAAACTTTACCATCAGTAATGTCGCAAACCTCATAAATATTGCCGTGTATTTCTATTTTTTCGGGTTTCATGATTTTTACCTTTCTGCGGAGTTGTGACCGCTCTAACACTGTTTTAATGCGTTGAATCTGCGTTAGACTGCATTAACGGCGTTGCCGCCGCCACTCTACAATTATTAATCTTCAACTCTTTCGATAAACCATGCGTACCAGGCATTACCATCTACGTTTTCAATTCCCCAGTAGTATGTCCAGTCGCTTGTTTCGGGGTGAACGGGTCTGCCGCCTTTGACAAGATTAGCTATTGTCGCGTTCGAGCAATAGAAATACCCGTTCTCAACGCTCTCAATAATTTCTTCTGCCGCCCATTCGTAACCATTTTTTGCAAGATATTCAGCAAACTTCTTTGATGCTTTCTCAATCGTGCTTGCCTTAATGTTCTTATCAAAATTAATGCGTTTCATTTTTTCTTTCTCTCTTCCTGTTTTGTGTTTGTGTTTTGTTCTTCCTTGTGATTATATTTTACCACTTTAGCGGTATTAATTCTGTATTATTTTGTAAACAAAATGTAAATCACTGTTCATAATTAGAGAGAATTTTCTGAAATTTCACCTCACACAAAAACCGACAGTTTATGTCGGTTTTGTTTCCATGCCCTTTATAGTGTTTTCGCTTTTCGGTATAGCTCTCTCAGATCGTCGTTCACAATTAAATCGTCAATCGGACAATTAAGCACGATTGCAAGTTTGCAGAGCGTTTCAAGTTGCGCTTTGTCTGGCAGTCTATAATTTCTTTCAAAGTGCTGTAATGTTCTAAGGCTCATTCCTGCTTTTTCTGATAGTTCACTTTGTGTATATCCTGATTCAATCCTTTTTTCTTTTAACGTCATCGTATCACCCTTTCAGACTTAAAGAGTGTTCACGATAAGCAAACACTCTTTACTTTGTTTAGTTCATAATATACCATTTTGGCGGTATAGTCAATTTTTCGGATGTTTTGTTATCTTATCAATAAGCACAGCAAGCCGTTTTTTGTTTATTTCCGTTCCGACAAAAGGCTTTCCGTTGATATATGAGTGCCATCCTACAAGTCCTCTGCCCATACATAAATCACCAATACACTCATAATTAATATTCTTTCCTATCCACGCTATAACGTCCTCTTCGTCCATGTCCTCAAACGGCAGATTATGTATGTCGATGACGTTTGAACAAGCTATGATAAAACACTTGCAATCTTTTTTGTGATAATAAGTAGTTTCGTAGACATGGATATTTGCATATCTATCATTGCATCTGTCCGCGAAATTCGCTGCATTTTGTGCGAACACTTCAACAAACAAAGTGTTAGGCTTTATCTCATCTATACACTCAAAGAAACGATTTTCAAACGGGTCATAGCTCGTCTGATAATCTGTTCTATCGGCTTTTGTGTAAAAGCTGTTTATGTTTCCTTGTGAGCAAGGCGGGTCACAGAAAATGCAATCCGCTTTTTTCATGAAATCAGGGAGCGGATCGAAAATATTATGCACTTTCAAGATACCGCCGCCGATATTGATTTCTCCATCCATATCGTAATTCTTATATACGCCGCCGTATTCCCATTTGCTCATTATCTATCCTCCTTTTCATCCTCTCCGTCGAACTCTCCGACTTCCCAACTCTTGCTATATTCAACGTTCTTGAACAGTTCAACAATTCCTGTGAGTTGCTTATATCTCAGTACGGTTTCCATGTCGATACCAAGGTGCTTGCTTATTTCTTCCTCGCTCAATCCCTGTTCGATTAGACTTCTAACAATTTCTGCGTCACCGTCGACGGCATGAACTCCCCTTGCCTTGTTGAACTGAATCGTTGCTGCCATTCGCTGACTTAAATCGTGTTTCAACACAACGACAGGCACTTGTTTTATGTCCAACCACTCCGGCATACACATTGTATATCTATGGAATCCATCAATGATGATATACTTCTCATCTTCCTCGCTCCAAATCGTTACAATAGGAAAGCAAAAACCATTGTCGATAATCGACTGCTTGAGCAATTCCATCTTATCCTTTGGCACATTGTTCGGGTTGTAATTATTCGCCTGTAACATATCTCTGTCAACAAGTTTGATGTTAAGGCACGGAATATCTATCTTCATAACACTTTCCTCCAATAATTGATTCTTTCCATAATCGGGTCTTCTGTGTTTTTTACCGGGAAGTTATTTTCGTAATCGTTAAGAACAAGCTGTTTGCACTGCTGTCTTGCAACAAATTCATTGTCAAGATGCTTGGCAAATCGTTTTTCAAAAATAGGTTTCTTGCTTTCGTCTGGGTATGTTGCAAGTAGAAAATCTCTGTACTCTCTCCACGACTTATAGTTCTGCGGGAGCTTCTGCACCTTAAACATTTTCCTGTCTTTTGCGGTTTCTTGCGCAAACGAAATGCCTTTTATACGCTTCAATAGTTTTTCGTATGTATCAAACTCAAATTCGGGCAAGTCTTGAATCGACTTGAAACTTTTTTCGTGCGTCAAGCTCGACACTCTGATCTCATTGATGTGCTTTCCTTTTTTGTAGGCAAAATCATAAAACTTATGATATTTCAGATTGTTTTCTCCGATGAACTTCCATACATCATTGAATCCCCAGTCATAAAGAGGATAAAACGAATAATTTGTTCCTGCTCTTTTTGTACTCCAGTAAATGTCCTTGTAGCCTTTGCGCTTTACCATTGTTCTGTATCGGTTCAAACTTTCGTCCGCTCTTAATCCGACAAGAAAAGCTGTGTTTTCAAATGAATATTCAAAGTTGTACATTACATCGTAGAAGCCAAAACCTTTGTTTTTGTCTGCGATATGCGTCTCATGCGACCATGTTTTTCTGAGTATGTTCTTCTCACTTCTCTTGTGCATCCATACAGGTTTTTTTGCCTGTTCCCAACAATTCACCTGCCCGTCAGCGAAACTTGTTGAGTTTGTGAGATTAAAAGGAATTTGCAACCAAAATCTGTTTGTGTTTTCGGGGTACATACTCATGAGGTACTCCACCATTTCTATGGTGGATTTATAAACAACTTCTTCATCCAAAAAGAATATGCCTATCTTTCTGCCTCTTTTCCTTGCTTCTTGAAGTGCAAGATAACACAACACTTCGCTGTCTTTCCCCCCGCTGATAGAAACAATGATGTTTTCAAACTCATCGAAAATGTAGCTGATTCTCTCTTTCGTTGCTTCTAACACGGTTTTATCCGTGTATTTTTTGTAAGACATCGGTCAATTCCTTTCTAAAGTTTAGTAATTCGTTGTAATAATACGTATCAACCTTTAACTGACTTACTGCCACGTTCATCACTGGCTTAATTTTCGCCAAACTGTCATAGTTCTTTGGTTTCTTCTTTTCGCTGAATCTTAACAACCCTCTCGGAATTATATCGGGGTCTTTATTCACCTTGCCGATGAGGTTTTCTTTTTCACGCTCATACTCTGCTTCACACTCATCTGGCAAAACAACGTCGGTTTTGTTGACATCAAATACAACCTTGCTAACTTCAACATTTTCAAATTCAGTGATATATTTATAGGGTTCTTTCAAGAACGGATTGTTTTGAAGCATATCGTACAAGATCATAAAATCTTCTTGTTCTTTGACGATGGGGAAATAGTTGAAGATTAAGCGGTGGTCTGTCTGTAACATATACCGTCTGATACAGTTATATGTTAAATCGTATCTGTTCTGCTTTTTTAAGCACTCATTAAGTACGATTAACGAATCCTTATTGATTTCCTGCAATAGCCTGTAGAAATATTTGTACATTATGGTATCGGAAAATTTTATGTTTTCCTTGTTCTCAAAGTCAATTGATATATCGTCTCCGATAATATATACCTTATCAATTTTGTTTTCGGAGATATATTCATTGACAATTTTTGTTTTGTCGTATTCTCCTATGTATATTTTTTTCATATCAATCTCCCTGATAGTACACGTTCTTGTCCATGTCTTTCATTTCCCATGCAGGACTGTATAACTGATTTTTAAACAGCTCTGCAACGCCCGTGATTTGCTTCAGCCTGTACACTTCCTCCATTTCCATTCCAAGGCTTACAGCTATTTGTTCGTCTGTTATTCCCTCTCCCGCCAACGCTTTCACAAGATCCCCCATAAGCTCCACATGATGAACTCCTCTTGCTCTGTTAAACTGAACCGTTGCAATCATACGTTTGCTCAAATCGTGGTCGAGTACAACAACAGGAAGCTGCTTTGCCTTTAGATAGTCCTTGAATATCGTGTATCTGTGAAAGCCGTCTATAATAATGTACTCGTCTTTCTTTTCATCATGTATGGTTACCACAGGGAAACAAAAGCCGTTGCTTATAATGCTTTCTTCAAGTAACTGCATATTTTTTACGCTGACATGGTTGGGGTTGTAGTCATTCGCCACAACCTTATCAATGTCAACCAACACCACATCGAAACATGGTAGTTTAATTTCTCCTTTTTCACTCTGTATAACTTTCACCATATAAAACTCCTTTCCAGTATTTCAGTTCTTTTTCTCGTTTGTCCTCGCCGTTCGTTATTCCAAGATTGTTTTCATAGTCATTCAGTATTAGCTGTTTGCACTGCTGACGCGCGACGTAGTTGTTGTTAAGCTGTTTCGAGAAACGCTTTTCAAATATCGCTTTTATATCGTCTTCCTTTACAGTCGATAACAGAAAATCTCTGTATTCCATCCAATCTTTGAAATTTTTAGGCAATTTCCTACATCTGAGCATTAAATCGTCTTTGCCATAGATATTTCCGACCTGCACCCCCTGTGTTCTGATTATTAGCTTATCGTATGTTTCCGGCTCAAACTCCGGAAGTTCGACAAGTGAATGAAATGACTTTTCGTGTATCAAACTCGACACTCTCATGTCTTTCATACCAAGTCCTTTTTTATACTGATAATCGTATATTTTGGAGTATCTTATTTTGTTTTCGTAAAGATATTTCCAAATGTCTTGAAAGTTCCAATCGTACAGCGGATATAGGTTATAATTGCCGTTGTTTCTGTATGTACTCCAATAGACGTTTGGGATTCCTGCGTACTTTGTAACCGCTCTCCACCTGTTCAAACTTTCGGCTGCTCTTAATCCGATTAGATATGCCGTATTTGTGTATGTGGCTACAAAGTTATCCATAGCGTCGAAAAACCCAAAACCTTTCTTTTTGTTGCGGATTGTTTCTTTGCTCAAGTCCCATGTTGGATATGTAATGCTGTCCGGTTCTTTCGGTCTCATCCAAATATCTTGCTTGTCTTTATCCCATACTTTAAACTGTGTTTCATCAAGGCTTGTGGCATTTGTGAGATTAAACTCCAATTGATACCACATCTTCACCGTGTTTTCTGGATAAAGTTCCATCAAGTACCGCACCTGATCTACCGTGCTTTGATAGACCACTTCTTCATCGAGGAAGAAAATGCCTATCTTTCGGTTTCTCTTGTGCGCTTCTTGCAATGTCATGTACGCAAGAACCGTGCTATCTTTCCCGCCACTAATGCTTACGACTATGTGTTCAAAGTTATCAAAAATCCACTCGATTCTTTTCTTTGTTGCTTCAACTACGTTTATTCCGATAAATGTTTGCCTTATCATAAAATTCTTCAAGCCTTTCTATCCAGTTCAGATAATCCTGTTTATACCATTCATCCATGCTCAACTGGCTTGTTAATACATCAATCTCCGTCTGTTTCGTTCTTGAAATCCACTCAACAAAGTCTTGTCTTTTAACGGGAAATTCCAGAATCGGATTAACCGCAGAATCCTTGAATGTGGTTAAATTCTTATATCGCCGATTTCTCGCAATCATTTTATCGAATGGAGCGGTTTTATACTTTACATCTCCACACATTGCGGATAATCTATTAGGGATTATCTGCGGATTTGCAAGACCGATTTCGGCGAACAATTCATCCCTTTGCTGATTGTAATTTCTTACATCTTCATTCATTACCTCCACTTCATGAAAATTGACTTTAATATGCACAGGCTTGATGAAGTATTTGAAGTCTTTGAAAAGCTCATAATCAAATCTTTCGCCCTTGTATTTCACTCTGTTGTAAAAGTCAAGCAGAATCATGAAATCGTCTTTTTGCTCAATAAACGGGAGATAGTTAAATACAAGTCTGTGCGGGGTTTGATTGACAAAGTTAGCAACACAGTTATATTCGTTCATGTATCTTTGCTGTGATACTAACAAATCATCCATAACAATTAGCGTGTATCTGTTTATGTACTGTAATAACTCGTAGTGCGTCTCATGTGCTTTAGCAAGATGTAATTCTATATATCGGGTTTCTATGCCCGTTTCATATTCATTCCGTTGCTTGCTGTATATCACCAAGACTTTTTTTACATCATTGTTTTCGATGTAGTGGGAAATGATTTTCTGCTTATCCCAATCTCCTATATAAAACACCGTCAACCTTTCTGCCCGTCAAACCGTTAGCGCAGTTCTTTGCAAGTAGATTGTTTTATTTACGCGATAACATCAAGGAGCTTTCCTGCGCTTGTCTCTGTCAGGATTGTATATTCTTTCTTATATAGTTCGATAGTTCTTTTATATTCCACTTCAAATGTTGTCCCGTGTTCGGCACACATCCGTTCCAACTCTTGTTTACGGCTATCAAGTGTTTTCAGAAACTCACTCATTGCTTTGATTGTTTCTGTATGCCCTATAACATATTCGGTACGTCTCTTGTTGGCAAACGCCAACTGCTTATCAGATACTGCTGTCAGTGTGGGAAAATTGACTTCTGCGTCAATCTCGTTGAATTTCTTAGCTTTCTCTGTTTCAATTCTCGCTTTATAGCATTCCGAGCATTCATCACAGTTTTTAGCCGCCCATTCTTCAAAGTCTCTTGCCGCTGCACTGTTGCGCATATCACGCTTGATAACTTCAAACTCTTTGCCACACGTCGCGCATTTACACTTTGCTACCGCTCTTGCCATTTTATTTTCTCTCTTTCTCGCTTTGCCCGTAGGCTTTTCTTTTGTTCTGTATATATTATACCACACAAGCGGCACTTAATTCTGCATTATTTTATAAACAATTTGTAAATCGTTGTTCATATTTATAGGGTTTTGATAAAATCTTTTGTACTACCGTTGTGCTTCTGTATCTCTTTTTTCACCGTATCAAGCATATTGCTTTTCTTTGATACACAATCGAATATCATTTCCTCAAGTCCCACGCCATCACATATCATGTTGTAATAATTGACTTCCTCACCTTGCCCCATTCTATATATTCTTGCTTCTGCTTGTTCCCTCACAGCGTAGTCCCATGTGTGTTCCGCAAATATCATATTCTTGCAAAACTGTAAGTTAAGCCCAAAAGACCCGCAACCGTAAGTAATGTACAACACATTAAATTCTTTTCGTTTGAATGAATCCAATATATTCTTGCGTTCACACTGTTTTTCAGCTCCTGTGATTTTGCGCGCTCCTTCGGGAATGCTCGTTATAAATCTAACAAAGACAATCACCTGATCGCCTATTTCTTCTATTAGGTTATTTATGCATTCCGTTCTGTCGGAATGTTCGCCATAATATTTTTGGAGTTTCATTGAGAACGCATTAAAATTTAAGTCATCCTCTTTATTATCATAATATTGTTCGAATATTTCTTCTTTGTATTCTTCGTATTTGTCCATCGGAGTTGAGTAACAACGTGTATGGTAAATTTTCTGAGTGTTTATATCAAGTGCAGCTTCAAATACATACGGAGATATCTTATCTATAAGGTGTGGTATATTTACAAACCTCTTTATTCTTCCTTTGTATTTTCCGCGCGTGTAATATTCGCAGTATGTATTGTAGAATTGATTGTATGACATCGAGAGTATTTTCGGACTTAAAAATTCCATTTGTGTCCACAAATCGCAATAACTTTTCGATATAGGAGTTCCGTTGAGAATCAATTTATACTTTGCTTCTTCTCCTAACTTTGTTATCCTCATCGTTCTTTTTGCGTGACGATTCTTGATTTTAAGACTTTCATCTACAACGATAAATGTTCGCTTTCCCTCTACTTTTTTCATGAGTTCAAGATAAATTCTGTTACTGCTGCCGATACTCTCACAGCCTACAACGTCAAGTTCTAATTCTGGATGCCACTTTTGCCGTTCGGATTCGATTTCCGTTTTTAATGAGCAAGGGCATATCCAAAGCGTATAATCTATCTTGTTTTGTTTGGACGCGATAAGATCAAGGGCGGTTTTCGTTTTCCCTGTTCCCATCTCCATAAATAGCGCACCAACTTTCAATCGTCCTAATTTTTCTATTGCTTGATTTTGTGTTTTTGTATTACTCATCATCCACCAAACTTTCATCAACTGTTGCGTGTTCTGGTTCTAACGGTTTCGGCGTGTATATCAGTGGTTCTTCTTCCGATAGAATATCCTCAATTTCTTCTGCCGTTAGTGTAACTTCGTCCGTAAGTTCCCATTGCCCTTTTCTTGTTTTCTCACGTTTCTGCAAACGGAATTGAAAATCATCCGTATATCTGAGAGACACAATGCCATATTCGCGCCGAACTAATTTTAGAGGATGCCAAAAAGTATATCCGCTATACTCACTATAACGTGGCATTGCAATTAGCGCGGAACGTTCCGTTGTTCTCAAAATAAGTGAATCACTTATTTCTTTTCCTTTCCATATTGAGCTATTCATTTCTTCCTCTCTTGCTGATCTCTCGTATTGATTCTGACGAAACGTAACCAAGGTGGTTTTCATCCTGTCTACTTCCTCTTGCGTCATACTGGATTGCTCTATGTGTTGCTCTCCATTCTATGACTTCAAGACCATGTCTCACAAACGCTCTCCAACCGCTCACAGCGGCAAAAAGCACGGCAAGGCAAATACACCACCCTATTAATGTTTCCGCGCTCGTGAGGTTCTCCCACCAGTATGCAGCCGTTCCACACAAGACTATAAAAGAAAGATACAATGCTATTGAAATATTTTCGATAATGCGTGTTTTCATATTTTAGTCCTTTCTACGGGAGAATAACCGCTCTCGTTCGGTGAATTTATTCTTTATTTGTAGAAAATATATTCTCCGATTGTTTCCTTAACCATGGTGTTCCAATATTGAATGTCTTTCTCTTTTTCAATTTTATGGTGTAAATAGACTATTGCGCTTCCTGTTTCATATTTTGTGAACCACGTTAAGATATTTTCGAGAGAATTCATCTTTCGTGTAGCTTCTTTGAGGTCGATTTCGCGATATTCAGAATCCCGTGAATCGAATGAGTACATACTGCTAAATATATTGCGTATGTATATATTTCTTGCGTATTTCATTTTGTTTGTTCCTTTCTTGCGGAGTTGTGACCGCTACCGTTTTCGGTACTCGCATTACCCGCCTTTCGGCGGTCACTCTGCGTCTGCGTCATTCTCAAATTCAACGGAAATCGTCGTATACAACTTCATATAACGGACTTCCAGCGAACTTTCTGACGATTTTTTTCATTCTGTAGTAGCCACATCTCCCACGACGCAGTAGCTCAATCTCCATGTCTCCGCGTTTGTAGCATTCGTTTGCATATGCAATCGCGCTTTTTTCGTCAATGAAGTATTCGTTGTGATAGATTCCATTTGCAAGTTTTGTGTTTACCATGTAATTATTACCGATATACATTTTCTTCCCCTTCTTTGGATTTGTGTTTGTGTTTTCCTTATCGTGATTATATCATACCTCTCCCGCGGTATGTATTCCACAGTATTTTGTGAACAATCTGTAAATCATCGTTCACAATTCCAAAAAAATAAAACCGTCCGATTGCAAAATCAGACGGCATTTATTAAAACGCTATTCTTTTCGAAAATAAAAAAAGCACCTTGCATAGAGCAATAGCAAGGCACTTTTCGGATCGGAGTTGAGATTGATTTAAAATCATCTCATGTATATATGATACCATGCATATATGAACTTGATATGAACGCAAAGTAAATAAAATAAGAAAAACCCACGCTGCGGACGTGGGTTTTTCAAACAAGGGGAAATAGGAAAGAAAGGACAGATTAAAATGTTTTTTTAAAAACTACGACATTTTTAAACGGAACATCACTCTGTACATATATGATACCACACCACTATGAACTCAATATGAACACAAAGTAAATTAATATTGAAAACAAAAAAATCCGTATTGCTCGTTACGGATTTTTTGTTTTGCCGATTTTTTGTTATGAGCGGACTGTTCTTATAAAATATAATAAAACACCTGCGCTAAAAGCAAAGAGAAAGGTTTTACCTCTTTTCTTTAAATATTTCACATCTCTGTGATGTTATAAGTATAACTCATATATGTTACCACGATATGAACGCGTTGTTATCTTTTTGTTTCTTGTTTTGATATTTTTATCAACAAAAAAAGCTCACCCGAAATATAATCGGATGAGCTTCGTTCTGATTATGAGTATGAGAGCGAATCGTTGCACGAATCGTGCCACGAATCGTGGTACGATACTTCATTCTCATTCTCATTATCATTTTCATTTTCATTTTTTATTATGGTTTGATTAATTTGCCTTTTTTGAGCAAATCAAGCAATTTAGTATTTTGAACCGCTGTTCCTGTGTAATTCAAAATGCCGTTTGCCTTTGCTATTTGCTTGCGATAAGCGAATGTGTTTTGTGCGCCAATAGAACGCAATCCCTCGACCAATGACACACCCGTGTAAGTAGTTTTTACAAAGTATTTCGCGGCAGGTTTTTGTGCCGTGGCAGTTGTTTTCTCACCGAACTTTTTGTAAAAATAACTTACATCTACATCACCGTTAATACCAGAGATTTTACCTTTCCATGTGTATTGCCATGCGTCATATTTGCTTATCTTAGGCTTGTTCGTAATGTTTGCGCACCATACTGTATAACCATCATCACTGATGGATTTGCCGTCAATATCATTCATGTACCACCATTCAGAGCAATACAGTCCTGCCGTGTATCCTGCGTCTTTGAGTGCTTTTAAAAACGCTTTTGCGTATTTTGTTCGTGTACCTTTGTCGAGCTTATCGGCGCGTCCGTTGCCGTGTATTTCTCCGTGTTCGCTGTCAAGGTAAACAGGATATGCTACCTTGTATTTCTTCATGAGACTCACAAGATATACCGCTTCGGCTTTTGCTTCTGCTTCTGATAATGCCTGACTAAGCCAGTAAACCCCGACAGGCACACCCGCCGCAATGGCATTACTCATGTTCTCGTTGAATTTGGTGTCGGTTGCTAATGTTCCTGCTGCACCATATCCACGATAACCCGCACGGATAATAGCCCCATCTATTTCATTTTTCGCCTTATTCCAATCAATATTCCCATTCCACTGAGATATATCAATAACTTTGTATGCCATAGTTTATACCTCCAATAAAAAAACGCGCAAAAAATGCGCGTTGTTATTTTGTAAACTCGTTCACGGACGATTCAATCATTGCACGTATATCATCAGTCACGTCTTCAACATTGAATGTAATGCCTTTTGCTTCAAGCAGTTTGGCTACATAATTGAGCTTTTCTATGCCCATTTTTTCACCGTCAATAGACGGGAATAATTGTTCTGCGGCTTTCACGGCAACGTCAACGTATTCTTTTATACGCTTTCTTTTTGCTTCATCAAGTTTCGCCTTGAGATAAGGTATCAGAAATACGGTTATGAGAGCCGTTATAATTGTAATAACCCCAGAAATAATTTCAGTTACATCAAACATATATTACACCTCATTCATGATTAATTATTTGATTTATATCAACTTGATCCTTAATTTCTTGTGGTAAGGATTTGTAGATTTTGAGCGCGTTTTCTCTGCCCGCTTTTTTGTAATACCAGACGTTTGTTGCGGCAACCTCTGCCCATGCCGCAAGTGCTATCTGCACAACGCTTGACATATCAAGATAAGCGAACGAACCATAAACAACAATGGCGGTCAAAGCGACCGCCATTGCGTATGATACTATCAATATTAGCTTGCTTGTTTCAATTCTTTTTGGACGTTTAATATTCATATACCGCCCGAAGAACAACGTCCGTGCGCTCATCCTTATCGTTGACAACGTGCCCAACTATCTTGTCGTTGTAGATATACAGTGTTTTTATTACTCTTCTCTCTGTATCTACATCGTTTGTGTTGCTGCCGTAATACCTCGGAACATCGCAGTGGAATGTTTTCCCGTCCCATGTTCCTCCGTTTGGCTTCTTTTTAGGAATCATGGTTGTAACGAAGTCTGCGTCTTGAGCCGCCTTCCCATCCTCATCGTAATCAGACCACAGCAACATCCATCCGTTTTGACAATCTGAAAGCTTCTTTGTTGGCGTGATAGTGTGATTTGCGTTCATGAACAGAACTCCAGTCCACAAAATCGTACTTGGATTAGCCGCCCTGACGGTGCATTTGCCGTAGTACGTCTCCTTAGTTTTTGTGGTTGCTGTTATTGTGTCAGAGTAGATGATTTCCGTTCCGTTATGAGCATAGAATGCTGTAGCAACCGTTCTTTCGCTTGTGCAGTTGATAGCTTTAATCATCATTGCTTGATTGCCGTAAATGCACGCGCCTGTTGACGAGCCAGTGCCGCTATTGAGAATGCAGTTCATCAGGAATGCGGAACTTCCATTGTATACGTTAATACAACTTGAATTAGAGTTTATCGGGACATTAAACCTTACAGCATACGCATAGAATACACCTGCATTTACACTTATCGCTCTAACTCCCGTAATTGGTACGTTGATCGTCATGTTGTACATTCTCATTTCACACACGCTCAACTCCATCGTCGTTTGCATATTCAGCGTAACTTTGTCTTTGTCTTCCGAGATACTTCTTATCGAAAGATTGCACTGGTCTAACGCTATAGTGCCTATATCTTCTGTATAAGTTCCATCCGCAAGACGAAGATCAAGGAACTTGTATTTATCTGCGTACTTTTTCAGCGTGCCTTTAATCGTTTTCATCGGAGTTGACTGTGAAAATCCATTGTTGTTGTCGTTTCCGTTAGTTGCAAGGTATATCAATTTGTAAGACGATACGGTCTGTGTAGAATGATATAGTATGTGCGTATGGTCTGTGTTTGCCTTGCCTGCAAGCGCGTCAGAAAGCCCTGTAATAGCCGTTTGCGCATGGGTGTGTGTTGTATTAGCCTTGTTGTTTAATGCGCTCTCAAGTCCTGTCACGTCGCTCTGAGCGTGTGTGTGACTTGAGTTTGCTTTTCCGTACAGTGCATTGTTTATAACTTTATTCTGAACGGGGTTTGTGCTTGTCGAGCTTAATGCGCTGTCAACAACGGTTTTGTTCGCTCCCGTTGCAATGCCATCAAGTTTTTGTTTATCAGCCGCAATCATCATGCCATTTGCCGCCGCCGTAACTGCGCTGTGTGTATGACTTGAAGCGGCTTTTCCTGCAAGAGCGGTAGCAAGTCCCGTTATATCCGACTGTTCATGTGTATGTTCGGTATCTGCTTTTCCCGACAGAGCGGTTGCAAGTCCCGTTATATCGCTTTGCGCGTGCGTGTGCGCTGTCGGTGTCATTGATGTAGGCTTGCCGCTTAAATCAGCGTACTTTCCCGACGTTGCCACGGTTGCAAGTCCTGTTATCATGCTTGCCGCATGACTTGCGGGGTGTGTGTAGTTGTTCGCGTTTTCTGCAATGCCTGACAGCTTTGTCCGTTCTGCTGCTGTCATAACCTTTTTGCTTGTTGTCTCTGATATGCTGTCGAGCGTGTGAGTGTGCGTAGAAGCGGCGTAATTATGGGTATGGTTAGTATTCGCTTTACCGTTTAATGCGTCTGTGAGACCCGTTACGTCGCTCTGAGCATGACTGTGACTTGTGCTTGCATATTGTGTGTGTGTGTGGCTTGCCGTTGCAAAATCACTTGCGTGTTTGTTGTCTACGGTATCGGCATTACCGCCGTTCGCAGGAAGTGAGGTAGGCGAACCCTCTAAGTCTGCATACAGTCCACTTGTCGCTACAGTTGCAAGTCCTGTGATGGTGCTTGCGCTCTGATTGTGCGTTGCATTGGCTTTACCCGCAACAGTGCTATCAATATCATCGAGCTTGCTTTGCAACGATACGTTGGTATCGTAATCTCCGTAACCAATTTCGGGAGTGGTACACGCCCACGCTTCTCTTGTTGCATTTGTTTCTGCTGTTGGAGGGTTAGGCTGTTCGTTGTAAGATTGAGTTACTTTTGTTTCGTTCTCGTTCATGATAATACTCCTTTTCAAAAATATATTTTAAGGGATTATTGCGCAAAGACTACATATTCGTACTGCGTATCGGTGTAAAAATATTTTATTTCTTCTACGGGAATAGAGCCGTCACCGCTCGGAGCAGATGACAACTTACTTACTTCTAAGATCAACTGAGTTGAAGTTGAATCCAAATCAGTTACAGATGGATACTTAACTTTGAAAGAAGAAGTGCCAAGATACAGTCTCGCTGCTGTGACGCTATAATCACCGATGTGCCAGCTTAACATTCTCACATAAGAATCATTGTTTTGTGGATTTACCGCAACCAAAAAAACATAGTAAGGTGTCTTTGTTAAGGAAGATATATCAATGGTTATCGAATCACCACTTCCATACACTTTGCCCTCGACTATTTCTGGAGCGTAAGTCCCAGTTTTTCCGAAAATGCTAACGCCTTTTTTTATATTACTTGCAACGAGATTGCTATCACCTTCGATTGTCTGTAGTCCCGAACAGTACGTTCCGCTTGAAATATATTGATTGCTTGTTCCCGGTGTCCATGTTTTAGAGCTTTGCGTATACGACGGAGAAACATAAGATGAGGGAATAGGGTATACCTTGCATTGGCTCAGTCCGTCAAATCCACTGTCGGGCATGATAGTCTGTTCGCTTTTTGTCGGCGTTGTTGACTTCGGTTGCAGTTTGGCTTTCTTTCCGCCAGAGCCTTTGATCAGAATAGGCATTATAAATCCCCCCTAATGATTACGTTAATCGGTATGGTTATTGAGTTTTTCGTACCGAACGCACGGAGAGTTATTTTCCCCGTCGCTTGACCGCCGTCTTGCAACACAAGATCGTTATATGCGGAAACTTGCGCGGCAGTTGCGTTTGTCGGTAGTGAAATTTCCACAACATTATCAGCTGTAACACCTGTAATGTTGATAGACTGTGTGTACGGTGCGGAACTTCCCGTCCATGTTGTTCCGATGGTTGCGGTTGCCTTTGTACTTGACTTATCCACCGCCGTTACATAGCCGTCAGTACCAACGGTAAGCGTTTTACCGCTTGCCGCCGTTCCTTGCCATTTTGATACACAACTGTTGGCAGGACTGTCTACCGTTGTTACATTGCCGTCCGTTCCTACAGACAGAAACTTGCCTTTTTCGGTTGTGCCTTGGCTTGTGCTTACCTTGCCACTCACAGCCGTTTGTAGCTCCGTTATTGCTTTGCCTATCTTATCCCACATATAGTTAAAAACACTGGCAGGAGGTTTCATGCCACCTGTAAAGCCAGTGCTTTCAAGGGTTGAGGTGGGTGCTACTTTCGTTCCGTTTTTTGCCCACTCAGTAAAAATATTTGTGAAGCTCATTATACGCCCTCCTTATATAGGTAATTCCGAACCTTCGCCGCCATATACCGTTCCGAACGTGCCGCCTATCGTACCGCCCTCAACGTCGGCGAATCCTGCGTTATTGTCTATAACTCCCTCACTGTCCGCAAATTCAAACGTGCCGTCAACGACGATTGTTTCCAGTGTGACGCACACGGGCAAAAGTGACTTGATAATAGCAAGTGCCTGTGAAGCAGTAAATCCCGCCGCATTGATTTCTTTTACGGGGAACACCGTGGCTTTAATGGTGCATGGGTCGGTTGATTCTTCAAACTTTAACGCGCTTTGTTCACAGCCGAATGTGGCGCACACGGCATTGCACACGCCTTTATAACTGCCGTTCGCTAAGTTACGCATGATTTTGGCTTTAATCAGCACTATGTACTGCTCGTCCGTTGTGTTTCCCCTTGACTGTCCTATTCTCTCCCCATACATATCAAGCGTTTCGCCCGGTGCATTGTCAAGATCGAGAATCCCGTACACGTCATTCAAGGTATCGCGCAAAATTTCGCAAGCGTCGCGCTCCGTCTCAAGTATTTTGTGGTTATTACTGTTTACGTCTTTTCGGTACGTGTCTGGAAGATTTTTGGCGTGATTGGTTTTGTTAAAATACCTCACGTTACCACCTCATAACTGCTATCGCTGTTTTGCTTTACGGACAGTTGCTTGAATACGCAGTTTTGATATGATTGAACGGTTATGTTAGACGAACTCCATGTTGTGCCATTTGTCGATAACTCAATGGACGTAACATCCTGTACACCATCTACATCAAGTATTAGTCCATACATCTGAGATAGCACAACAGGCTTTCCTACTCCTACGCCATTAATATAGCTCCTGATATTATCTCTGATTCTCTCTTTTCCCGTCTCGTTGCTGAATCCCGTTGTTGTCTTGATCGCAATTCGCACATATACGTCAATATCTGTCGTGTGAGAGAATTTAATAGTGTGCGTATATCCACCATCATCCGTTATGGTTTGAGATACATTACCATATGTCTTGATTGCTATAGGCTTTTTGTCGAATATCGTTTCAGCAATTTGTGTGTGATAATCATCCCCGCCAGATATATAGCACTCAAAACTTCTCGGCGGTCTATTTCCTGAATCCGTGCTGTCGGTATCATTAACCGTTATGCTTACAGATGTAACTGTAGGAATACGCATTAACGCCGCTTTTATAGCTATCTCATTGCAACTTCCCATTCCTTCTTTTGCATCTTCAAAACGCCGCCTGAGCGAATAATCGTTTTCTGTTTCTTCGCCCACTCCTGTCTGTTCAGTTCCAACAACGCTTGAAATATTAACAACCGGATTGACGATTTTACATATATCTGTGGGTGATACATTGCCGATCTCTCCAGATTGAGAGCAAGATACAGTTATATCGACCGTTCCACTTTCGCCTATCGTTTTTTCTTCCACGTTGTAATAAGTAAGTTCTGAATCAGTGCCGACGAAAAAGCCAACAGGCACGGTAGTTCCCGCTGTTCCTGTAACCTTGACTGTATATTCTGCGGCTGTCGCGGGATTGCGTGTAATACCGACTAACCAACAAAGTCTGTCAAGGCTCTGCCCTGTTGCTGTGGACGGAAAAATGGAATAATAGATATTTTCCGCTTCTTCTTCCGTTATCGCTTGATCGTATGCGTTGATTCTGAGAAACTTTCCAAGCGGTGTTAATTCGCTTGTGTCTACGTCATCTCCAAACAACTCTCTTGCCTTTTGTTCTTTCGCGGCTAAAATTTCCGCAAACGTTCTTCTCGAAAAGCCCAGTTCCGTTAAAGGCATTTAATCACCCCCATATGTCGGATATTGTTATCACTCTACCGCTATCCGTTGAAGCGGTAAAATTTACGGTTAATTTTCGCGTTTTAGAGTTATAGACAGTTTCAAAATCATCTATTCTGAATGTTTCATCAACCTGTCTTAACCCCTCCAAAACCACATTTTTAATGGTTTCATCATCGGGTATGCCTTTGCCTAAAATAGCGTCAAAGTCAATGCCTAAATCGCTGTTCAAGAACCACTCTCCGATTTTTGTATTCAAAGTGCATTCCGCAGTTTGACGCAAAAGCTCTGAACCCTCTGCGAGTTGTATTTTATTGTTTTTGATATCTATATCATGATTTTCGTTAAGGCTAAAACTTTTCATTCTTCACCGCCTTATAATATTGCCACAATTATCGAATCCGACATTGAGTGATGCCCTGCGGGAGGTGTAGCGTTATTGCCTTTTCTCGCTTCGGTGATATTTCTGTCTCCGCATACGCAAACAACTATATCACCCGTCGCTATCGGTTTGACAGTGACTATATCTTTCGTTTCTTTCGTCTTTGTCAAAGAAGCGGAAGTCAATGCCGTTCCAGTGGATGAAGCATATGCAGGAGATTCATTCCCGCCACCCACGCCCGTCACAAAACTGTTTGACGATGTGTTTATAGTCACATCTTTTACATAAGTTATCGTTTCTTTTGTATATTTCCACTTTGCACTATTTGCTATCGGAACACTTGATAAAGGTGATTGGTTTATCGCAGTCTCGCCATACTGTTTTGATTTTCCCAACGGTTGTATTTTTGCGGTATTGCCATCCGTTGATATGACTTTAGCAAGAAAACAAGTGTGCAAATTCATCAGCTTTTGTTCGACTATGTTTTCAAAAAAATCAAGTTTACCCATCGTTCACCTCACGTAAAAAACACACCAATCAAGGTGTGTTTAATGCTCTTTCTATATCAGCTCCAATTATAAATATAGTGAAAGGCGGCTTGGAGTTGCCGCCTTGTCGGTTGTACATACCTATTCACCATACAATATTATACCACAATAACATTAATTTGTCAATGAGTTTTCAGTATATTTTGATTTTACTTACAGCTTCATCAACGTTAAAAGTGTGATGACCGCTACAAATCCTGTACTCTCCGTTCGCACCCAAACTCTTTAACTTGATTTTGCCACCAGCCGCAAATCTGTGTTGAAGCAAACACTCACATTCCCATCCTTTGACTGTTTCCTTGTAATCCTCCGCTGTTATTTCTTCTTCAAAAGCGGTAGGAGAGCCTATCAGACCAGTTTCTTCTGACAATGTGAAATTTATTCCGTCTGATTCTTTTATATATCTACTTATTATTTTTCCATTACGGACATAAGTTGATACTCCGCATACTTCGGAAAACTTCTTTATATTTTCTTCAAGATTCCCGTCAACCTTTTGCTCATTCTTGTATGTCCAATCACGGCGCATATCAAAAACCGTTATCGGTGTTCCTGTTTTGTTCAATAAGTCTTTGAGTATATAGCTTGCTTTTGTTCCTGCCGCATATGTAATTTCGGTTATTGTTTTGTTGGATATATCATCATAGCAACGTATAGTTGTTGTTTTGTCTGCTCCATCGTATGTTGTCGTGACTTTATCAATATATCCGCTAAACACTACTCCCGTATCTCCGCTAAATCCCGCTTCAATGGAAATCTTGGAATGATACTTTAAATTGTTTATCGTATTTGCCGACAAATTATAAACCGTTACGTTGGCTTCGTTTGCTTCCATATCATCGTCAAAAGCAACGTCAAACTCCAAATCCAATTCATCAGATTTTAAGGTTACACCGCCACAGATAACTTTAGCCTGACTGCCCCATACACCTTTTGTTTTTGGGTCAATCTCATAACTTTTAATTTGTTCCGCAAAGTCTTTTGTTGCTTTTATCAAGCGGGATATATGTTTTGTTTCTCCGTTTTTAATAAACTGTGACATTATAACACCGCCTTATATCACGCTTGTTTCTTGATCGTCAATAATCAACTGCACTGTTTCGGATAGATTATCAAATGTAACACTGTCAGCTTTCCCGCTTATATCGTATGGGATAATATCAACTGCGGGAAATTTTTCGCTGACAAAGATTTCTTCAAACAAAGGTTTGCCGTATACTATTTTTTCGCCGTCGCATACCGTTTCATCATCTTTTGATAAGGTGACCGTAAAAAAACCGTATGTTTCATTGTAATCAATGCCAATCTCAAACAGTTCCCCGCCAAGCAATATATTGAATGTATACGGCACAAGCTCTTTGTTTATTGTAATGGTGTCATACATTGGCTCACCTCGTTTTTAGAATTTGCCGCCACCGCCGCCGTGCTTTGTTCCGCTTGAACTGGTATGTGTTGATTTCTTTGCAATCATCAGTCTTGCACCAACCTTTAACGTCGATGCAATACCTCTGCCAGAAAAAGCGGACGGGTTTGCGTCCATTAAATCTTTGACAGTCAATCCATATTCCTTGAATGTTGTAGTAACTAACTTGAGTGCTGTATCGCCTTTCTTAACGGTATAATACACAACGTCAAGTTTGCCTGATGTTGTTTTTGTGGTGGTAACTGCGGAAGTCGATTTCTTAATTTGCTGTGTACCGCCGTTGGTTTTTGCTGCCGTGCCACTTGACGGAACACCCTCAATATTACTTTTGTCTACCCATCCATATACTCTGCCACCGTCTGTGCTTATCAAGTGATAAGAGTGTTTAGACCAACTGCGCGTATTAATTATGGTTATTTTGCAAGTACTCCGTCCTCTTGTAGCCGCTGGCTTAGTTGCGTCGGATGAAACATATACCGAACCGCCTTTAAACACAACGATAGAACCAACTGATAAATCAGGGCTGTTTTTCTTCTGTTCTTGCGTTTTTTTGGCAGTATTAGTGGATTTGTTATATGCACTTTTGGCAATTCTGATTTCCTTTAGTGTCATATCAAAATCCGCTCCACCCGCATTTGTGTACGGGTGCGATGTACTAAACGATTGTATTTGCAAATTCGACACAGAATTTCTACCGACATATTTCACAAGAGAACCTTTTCTTTGCAATTCTTTAAGTTTGGAAAGAATATCGTTCGCCTTTGTGCCTTTCACATCAACAATTTTGCCTTTAAGTGACAACGTTATAGGTTTGTTCCGAATGGTTGATGTTATTTCAATGCCAGTTTCTACGGGATGTGTAGTTGATTCTATGTCTCGTGTGATTTCTTCATCTTGTACGAAAACGTAAAGTCCATTTACGGTAGCCGTATAATCACCTCCTTAAAATAGAAAGGGGAGCTATGCTCCCCCATCTTTATACTTCTTGAAGTCTCGTTGTTTTTCTGCTCATAGAATCGAACGTCTCTTCCATTGCTTCGCTTACCCACTTCTTGACTTTTCTTGCCATTGCTCTATCGTCATTAGTTCCGCTAATTGTGATAGAAAAAGAGGGACTGTATGTGTTGTATTCCGTTGTGCCAGATTGTCTGTTCCCGTAATCTCCTTCGGGAGAATAAGAAACTCCGAGCATATCGCCTGTTTGCGCCCAAAGATCTAAAGCACGTTCGCGCTTACCTTTGGTTAACGGAATAACCATTTCTTTCTTGCCGCCCTCTCCAATCCATCCGGGTTTAGTGACAAGACCGCCGTTTGCATATCCGTGACCTTGATATGCTTTTGTGAGTGAACCGTATGTTGCTATGGAATATCGTATCGACGCGAGAATGTTGCTTAACGGGTCATATACATTCTTGTTATAGCCTTTTCTTGCGTAAGCTCTGAACGTAGGATCAATGACTTGCATCAACCCTTTCGACGGCGTACCGTTTCGCGCGTTTCTGTCTGTCAGGTTTATTGCGCGAGGATTACCGCCGCTCTCCGTTTGCATCTGATACAGTGTTCTTTTGAGGTTGGCTGCATTATACTGCTTCTCCATTTTGAGGGCGCGTTTGGCTGTGGATTTCCATTGTTCAACGCCTTTGGACGGCTCATAAGACGCTATATCTTTGCCGCCGAATTTGTTAAACATTTTTTTAACCCACGAAGCCATAGTACCCTTAACTTTGGAAATCATAGACTTGCCAACGTCAAGAACAAATCCGCTCATGCCCTTATAATTGACAAACTTTTCAATGACCTTTCCAACAAGACCTTTTGCATTATCGAAAAAGTCAAAAATATCCCAACCTGTACCATCCTTGTAATTGTACGTCGGGGAGTTTTTGCCCATGAGTTTAGCGGTATTTTCTGCGTCAAGCACTTTCATGCCCTTTGGCGCGTTCGGAAGAAATACGTTTCTACCACACGGAATGAATGTTTTGCCATTCGGCATTTGTATCAATTCCGCGCCGTTTCCGTCGTTTACAAGCGCATTACCGCCTTTATGCCCATTCGTACCTCTTGCGTAAGGTTGCCATTCTGCGAGCTTCTTGTCAGAGCCGAGTTTGTCAAGAATCCAGTTAGCACCGCCAATAACTTTGTTGACGGGTTTCGCAACAGCCTTTACCGCATTTTTCCATATATCAACAAGTATGTTCTTCAAGCCTTTTCCTGTCGCTTTTATTCCGTCCCAAATGCCTGAGAAAAAGTCACTCAATTTATCCCAAATCCCAGTAACTTTATCCCATGCGTCTTTGAACGCATTGACAACCGAATCTTTAATGCTTGAAGCTATTTTTGCAATACCTCTACCAAGTCCGACAAAGAAATTTTTGATTGATCGCAAAATATTGTTTACAAAATTTCTGAACCCCTCAAAATTTTCATACAAATAAGAAAATGCTCCCGCAAAGGGGTTGACAATAAACAACAGTATGGATTTAAAGTTATTTTTTACCCATGTCATAAGGCTTTTGAAAATATTAACTATACCATTCCAAAGACCTTTAAAGAATGAAACAACGGGCTGAATCACACTATTGTTAAACCACTCCGCAACTGTTGTCCACGCACCTTTTATGCCCTCCCAACACTTCTTTGCAGCAGCACTGAGAGTATCCCAGTGAACCGCACACGCTACTATAATAGCTATCAAAGCAGCTATAGCAAGCACTATCCATGTAACAGGGCAAGCCAACATTGTCGCATTAACAATAGCTTGAACGGCTGCATATGCAAGCTGAACGCCTTTTATCACGAGCATTATAGTCTTGAATGCTACGAAAGCCGTCACAATTGTCATGACCAACGGAGCTATCCACGAAAGATTGTTAGCCAAAAATCCAACAACACCAGAAATAACCGTCCATACGCCTTGCACGACCGTTTTTAATGCGTTCCATGTATTTTTGATTGCGTCAAGCGTAGATTGTTTGCTTGCAAATTCTACGATTTTTGCAATAAGACCGCCCAAAGCAAGCACAACGGTAGACACTGCGTTTTTAATGTCGGTAAATATGGCTTTGAAAGTGCCGCTACCGTTAAACAATCCAGATATATCTATAGACGGCATTGACGCACCAAACGCCGATGAAATTGCCTGTCCGAGTTGTTGTACAATCCACGGCAATTCACTTGCTATTGTTTTCAAGATAGTCGGCATTGCAGCTATAAGACCTTTTACCAATGCCACTGTAGCCTTGATTAAGGGCGGCAACAACTCATTGACAAGAACGGGGAAATATTTCTCAATGGTAGGTGCTAATCTTGTTATAAGTTCTCCGACACCAGACAAAGCCTTTGTTATCGCGGGCATGATGTTGTCTTTGAATGTCATAACAGAATCAACAAGATTATCTACGCAACGGTCAAAACTATCACCGCCCATAACCAATGCAGGAAGTAAGTTATTCCATGCAGATTTCATGGACGCAAGAGAGCCACTTATCGTTTTCTCTGCTTCTTCCGCCGTTGTTCCGTTAATATCCATGCTTTCTTGCATGACGTGAATAGCATTTACGATATTATCAAAAGACAAACTGCTTGAATCAACGGTAACGCCGAGTTTCTTTTGAACATCGGTCATGTTCGCGGCATCTTTTACAAGACGCGACATTTCTTCTTTTGTGCCGCCATAACCGAGCTTTAAGTTATCTAACATGGTGTAATTCTGCTTTGCAAAACCTTGATATGCGTCTTGGATACTTCCTATGTTAGTACCCATCTTATTCGCGTTATCCGCCATGTCAATAACAGCGGTATTTGCATATTGAGCAGTTTTTACGGTGTCACCTTTAAGACCTTGCAACAGGCTTGCAGAGAATCCCGTTACCGTCTCCATGTATTCATTTGCTGAAAGTCCTGCGGTTTTATAAGCATTGTCGGCGTTCTTTAATACGAGCTTTTCGCTTTTCATCAAAGAACCGTATTCATCTTTGACTTCATCGACAGATTTTTTAGTCATTTTGGCGTATTCTTCAACACTCTTTGCGCCTTTTGCACCGAGTATTGTTTCTACACCACCAACCAACTGCTCATAATCAGCATAGGCTTGGACGGAGTTCTTAACGATGAATCCTACAGCAGTAGCCGCCCCTGTAAGTCCGGCAGCCAAAGCCTTGAATGAAATACCTGCCAACTTTTTAAGACCCGTCCACGCCGCTCCTGCCGCTTTTTTGGCTATTCCCGATAGGTAATCTTTAACTTTCTTTAAGCCGGACTTTAGTTTTTCTAAACCAACTTGCGCAAACTTTTTTAATCCTGCATACGCGCTCACTCCCGCTTTTTTTGCTATTGCCGCTAAGTTGCTACCGACTTTTCCTAAACCGCTTTTTAATTTCGCAAAATTAGTCTTTACAATTTCTTTTAGCGGCTTTTTAGCTTTTTCAACACTGTCAGACAGTTTCTTTGCGTCTTTGGCTAATTGCTCAATTCCGTCTTCTTGTCCCGCGCCCTTGACCGACTTTTTCAAATCGTCCAGTCCATCATTAACCCCGCCCGTGAGTTTCTTTTTCAACTCATCAAGCATATCAACAACAGATTCAAGCCCTTTAGAATCCGTTTCCACACTGACCTGTATAACGTCTTTTCTGATGACGTTCTCAGCCATTTAACTACCTCCTTTCAAAAGGAGTAAACAAAAAAGCACTCGCGTTTGAGTGCTTTTCATTTCTTTTTCTTTGTTTCCTTTTTGATTTCTTCTTGTATCAGATCAAGCGCGATATTTGCCGATTTGATTTCTTGCGGTGTCATACGATTAAAAACTTCATCGTATGTGAAGTTAGCATAATCGCAATAAACCAACCGCCACATATCCCAATTATTCCTTACTTCCCTTGTTAATAGGCTTTTCGACTTTTCCTTCTCGAAAATATGTACCTTGCATTACTTCACGAGCGAATGTGACAACCTCGTTAAAATCATCCATATTGTCGAAGCTGTCAGGAGTGAGGTTCTTCGGTTCTACGATTACGTTTTCAAACAGATATTTTGACAGTTTTTCAAGGCTTGTATTACTTGTGCCATCAATATAGGAATTATCTACTGCACGGAGTGCTGCACCGATACCGTTGAACTGTGCCTTATATACGGTATCACCGATTTTCTTTTCTGCTACATAAAAGTTTGCCATATTATCCTCCTAAAAATAACGGAAATAGGGCGGTATAAAAAACCGCCCTCCTCCGCTTCAATATTGAAATATACATTAAAAGTTGTCCGTCTGATTTACGTTTTCTTTCATTCTCGGATAGTGAGAGATGTACTTCCGTCAATCATTGGTCATAACTTTTCGTATATACATTATATCAAAATAATGTTTTTCTGTCAAGATTATTCCGAAAATTCTTAAACTTCTGGAATAATATCACCGTCATATGCGGTAAAGGTAAATTCGCAATCTTCCGCTGTCGAACCGAGTGAGATTTCAGGCACTTCTGTGATGTGGCACTGTTCGCCGCCCGCACGAAGTTTGAGAGACTTATTGATTACCCAAATCGGGAAAGTCTCTGCCTTGTTTTTCAGCGAGAGAAGATAAGCAAACTGCGGACTTGTCGGCTGAACAGTAATAGTGATGTTATATATCGTATTGTTGATTTCAGAACGAATAATATCACCCTGTGCGCCTACAACGTTTTCCGCGAGTGCTTCTTCTTTTTCGATAGAGATCATATCCTCACCGAGACCAGTGATATATACTCCATCTACAACGACGCTACAATCTTTCGCGTTATAAATCGAAATATTAGCCATTTTTAGTTCCTCCCGAATTTATTAAAATATTAGTTTAAACCGTTGCTTGACAGTAGATTTCCACGGTATGAATTGCGCCCTGAATAGAGTATTGCACATTGCCGCCGAAATACTTTCTCGCTGCTCTGTCCGCTTCGCTTGTTTGTTCGCGGAGAGCGTAAGTTACAGTAAAGTCCTCAACGATTCCTTTGTTCTGTGCGTCTTTCATTACGCTGATAGCAGCAGCTTCAAGAAGCGCGATACCCGCATTAGTGTAAGGCACTTTGAGGTTTGTATTGAGAACTTTTTGTGTCTTATATTCAAGCTGTTGCTTGATATAGTCGTTACCGTCTACGTTGTCGATGAACTCGCCGCTTGAAGTCTTGCCCTCAGAGCATACGCCGTCACCCGCAGACAGAATGAATGTAATACCGTTAATGCCGTGAATATCGTCAATATCATCCTGCGAAAGTTCAAGCGGAGTAAGACCTTTGAGAACAAGGTTATTCACTGTATAGCTACCGGGAGTAAGACCCGCAATTTCGCCCACAAGAGCCGCAACAGGAACGGGAATATCATCTGTAGGAGTATAGTAGAACTCAACCGTTCTATCCTTGCCTGTTACAATAGCTTGTGCAGTCGAAAGTGTTTCGGACATACTTTCGTTCGCAAAATACATCTTTTCTACGCTTGCCGCTTCAATGGCGGTTGCAATAGCAGTTGTAGCCGTAGCCGAACCGCTACCACTATTGATTACAATAAGCTGTCTCCAACCTTTGGAAATGTTAGCTTCGTCAGCAAGCCAAACATCTGCGCCGTCGGTTGCGGAACAAATCGCAATCTTTTCAGGTTTGTGTTCCTGCATAAACATAAGCTGTGCAGCTTTGTAAACATTCGTAGTGGTTGCATAGCCACCAGTCGCAACTGCTTCAATATTGGAATACTCTGCGTAAGCCTTTGCCGCTGTCGCGTTCTCTTCAAGAATGAGAGGATAACCAAAACCAAGAGAACCGTAAGTTTTAGCCATATCAATTTTTACTTTTACATCAAGTGCCATATAGAAACCTCCTTATATTTACCGCTATGCGGTTATTTACGTTCAAGATCGTGTATTCTTGTCTCGTGATCTTCAAGTGTCTTATCGTGTTCATCAAGTCTGTTATAAATACGACTGTGCGATTCTTTATTTGCGCTCTTAAAATCACTCAATTCTCTTTGAAGATTCTTCAGAGTATCATCAAGTCCAGTCAGTGTTTGTGTTAGCTTGTTTGTGACCTTGACAAGCACCGTGCCGAGAGTAACAAGGCAGCCGACTATTGTAATTAGTGCCGCAAGTATTTCCCACGTCATGTTGATTTCTCCTATTCATTTTTATTTCGCAAGTTGATTATTTCGTATTAACGATATCCACTCTTTTGTGGCTGTATAAGTGGCGTTCATTTGCGCACCGAATATTCTGACATACTGATCTACGGTTGTCTTTGCCGTGATATCTATCTCAATAATCGGCGATGTGAGCGTTCCTGTTACGGTTATGACCGTTCCCATTGTTTTGAGTGGAAAATCACCATGTGCAAGCGTTACGCCGCCACATTTAACAGTGTACTTCCTCTCGTTCCATACAGCCTGTGAGATGTTGCTTGTACCGATTTTAAATAATATAGTCGCGTTCGATACCGTTTGAGGTATCTGTGTGTCGATATATATCTTTGCTGTTCGACTGTCCGTTCCTGTTGGCATTGACGCATACGTTTCATTCGTGGTGTCGTGATATGCGTTTGCTTCATCCGTCACTCCAGTAGCTTCAACCGCATACGGCAAAACGCTTTTGGTTACGGAGTGCGCTTCAACATCTCGCACCAATCCCAAAACATCACCCGCTGTGTTGTATGAGTATTTCCACGGTGTCGGTGTGCTGATATTTGCTATCTTTTCATTGATAAGCGTTTTTACCTTGCTCAGAAAGCGATTCAGCCCGTTTAAATCGACAATGGGCATTATCATGCCTCCCTTTCACTCACTCAAAGAGAGCGTCAATCTGTGCGTCTGTAGCAACATCCAAGGAAAATGTACCGCCCAAATCATCCCATGCAGTTCCGTTCCATGCGTAGTTTTTGCCTGTATCGGCGCAGTCATATACGGGAGCGGGGTCATTTGCTCCAAGCGCACCCAGTGTGGGCAGAGCAGCATAATTCGCAACAGAACCAGAATACTTATAGACGTTGCCGAGTTGTGACTTCTTCGCATAATCGTTAGCGTCAGAGAGTTCAGAAACTTTTGTCGGAACGGTGATATTGACCGCCTTGCTTGAGGGCGTTAATGCCGTTCCATTGAGCTTGATTGTTTCAATGACGTTTGCTTGCGCTCCTGCGGGTGCGTGGTTTGTCCGAGAATGCGTATAAGCTGCGTCATAGTTTGTTTTCAGTGTGGCTGTCAAATCGTTTGTAGACAGCCCCCTACCTGTTTCCTTCGCCACATAGCCGTCCGCAATGTAGTTCTTTGCGTTAGTCCAGAATCGTGTGAGTTGAGCAAGTTTGATAAACATGAAATGTTCCTCCGAATTTATAAATTTAGTTCGATGCGTTATTTGTGAAAATTGCGTCAATGTCGTTATCGGTTGCAACATCATCGATTATTGATTCAATGTTTACAATCTTTTCATTCAAGATTTTTCCTTGCCGTGCCGAAAGCGCGTCAGTTCTACTTGTGGAAACAAGATTATCAATTACAACCACATTTCCTTCGTCCATGTTTTTCCCCCTTTAATCAACTTATCCTCGCTGATAGCACCGCCGCCACAGTAATAAGCGTTTGCGCGTTGATTGTAATTTCCATGTGTTTTACTCCTGCACCGCCGTGATGACATAGCCGTATATAGCGATTTTGCGTTCGAATCCCGTTCCGCTTGTTACACTACGCGAGCGACGGCAAATAATGCCGTTTGTCCCCTTATAATAGGGATACGTCGCGTTCATTGTAGTTGGTAATACTAAGCCTCTTCCCGATAGCGTGATTGTTCCGTTACTGCTGACATCTATCGTCGAGTAGCACGTTATACGAGGCGTGTTAGCTATAGTTTCAATCAGCGTTTCTATCGCGGCTTCTTTAAGCGTCCATGAGTTTGCGTTTGAACGCCACAGCAAGTTTCCTTCTGCGTCCTTAACCTCTGTAACAAGTCCCTCCGGCAACCTAATAGCCGTCACGCCTTTAAAATTAAAATCCGCCATATCAGTCAAGCGCTCCCGATGCGTCGTACACTAAAACCGTCTTCGCGACTTCCGAACCATCCTCAAGGGCGAAAGTCCATGTCTCCTCAACATAATTTGTCGGAAGACCGCCAGTTTTGATGTCGACATAAGCTTTACTTGCAGCGTCATTTAAACGGGTCGGCATTCCCGACAAAATCAGCCTTCCCGTCATAGTGCCACCCGCCTTGTCGAGTTTGCCATTTGTTATATCGTAAACTGCTTTCGCTGACGGATATTGATAATCATCTGCATCACCATCAATGGCAGTTACCTTGTTTGCTGTTGATTCCACGATTGTGAGCTTTGCGTCATTTCTTATGACATCTTCATCTGAAATTTCCAGATATTGAACGGTGTTGCCTTTTGCATAGAAAATTTGCACATATGACACACTTGTGGTTTTGACTATTGCCACTAACATTCCAGTACTGAATGTGTATGATTCAGTTCCTCCCGCATAAGAGGTGAAATAACCTTTGAGTACATATGTACCACTATCTAACGAGCGGAGCGGCTTCTTTTTCGTTTGATCTGTGTTCTCAATTAGTGTGACTGGCGGCGCATAATCTTTATCAAGCGCACCTACATCGGTAGCTGTCAACGCGATATTAGAGGATAAAGCCTTGCCATTTACCGTTCTCGTTTGTGGCACAAACAAGGCTTTGATTTTGCTCCAAAAATGCGAAAGACCTGTATCGTCAAGGTATTTTGCCATATAGCTCCCTCCTTACGACGCTACCACTATATCAATCTCGCCGTTAGTGATAGCCGTTACTTCTGTTTTTTGCAGATAACCGCTCAAGTCAACGTCAGACGTTCCAACCTTTTCCCATGCGCCGTTGATAACCATCCATTCAACGTATTTATTGTCCGAACTGTCAGGGTCTTCCGTTTTCATGTAAATGGTGTTTGCGTCTGCGTTTCCTACAGCGGGAAGTGCATCAACGATAGTGCGTTTCAGGTGTCCTGCGTTCGCAACCGCTGTTGAAATTTTGGTGTCGGTTTCAGTTTGTGTGTATACTTCTGTTTTTGCATATACTTCCGTCTTTTTGTATGCATCAGTAATGCCATATCCCTCAAGTGTCGTTGCGGTATTTGCTTTTCCTGCAAGTGCAGCATGAACGGCTTTATTCTGCACGGGGTTCGTTGATGTTCCAGACAGTGCGCTATCAATAGTCGGAACGTCACTTGCTTTGGCATAGTAGGACGGGGCTTGACCACCCAACTTTTCAGCGTCATCAACTATGCCGTCACCGTCAGTATCATAGGTGGCTTTCATCATATCACCGCCACCCAGTGCGCCAATATCGGTTGTGATACTATCAATGCTTGCTTTTAATGCCTTGCCTTGCGCCGCAGATAGAGCCGATGTGGTGGATTCACTTGTCAAGTTGTCAACGATTGTTGTTTTATTCGCTCCCGCTTCAATCCCCGCAAGTTTCTCTTTTTCGGCAGTAGTGTAATCGTTTGTTGAAAGTGCCTTGCCTGTTTCTTTCTTCACGAATGCGTCCTTGATTTTGCTCCACAAGTAAAGCAGACCATTATCGTCTAAGTATTTCGCCATTAGTCAGCCTCCTTATACGAAACTGTTAATTATATTCTCAATTTCACGGTTGCTAAGCGTCGGAATCTCTTCTATTTTTTCGTTGAGTTCCGTTGTTAGCCCTTTTATTGCTTTGATGGGGTGTTGATCTATCACGTCAAGGTTTTTGAGCTTACTATGATCAAGATTTTTCAATGCCGACGTAATAACCTTGTTTTGCACTGGGTTAGTGCTTGTTTCGGACAGCGCGGTATCTGTTACGCCACCTGTAATCTCGCCAATCTTTTCCGCATATAGGCTTGTAGGAGTAGTTTCGTCAATGCTAATTCCTTTTTCCGCTATTGCATTTCTGATATTCTCAAAATCTGCATTAGCTTCATCAAGCTTGCGGTTCAATTCGGTTATGATATCTTCATAGTCTTCGGGCTTGATTTCTTTTCCGCCAAGCTGTACAGTGCCGATTGTGTCAACATCAGGCATTTCAACCGTGTCATAGCACCAGAAGAAACAGTCAAAACCATTGCGATATTCATAATCACTTGTCAACACATTATCACGGTTTGTTATGGCAGTGACCGCTTGAACAACCACCCCTTTGTCGTTCAAATATACAGTTCCCGCATAATCGAGCCATTCCCGCGCTTTATTCGCCAATGTAGCGCTTTCGGCGTTATCATCGGAGTTCACTGTTATACTCCATACAGTGTTCACGCCTTTTCGCGCCACTCCGTCTTCCCATTCGCCATATGTGCCGTTGTTTTCGGTTGCTACGGTTGTTACGGTATACGAGCAGTACGGATATTTAGGCGGCAGCGCGTTCTGATTGCTCTTTATCACTGGGCAACCGAGATATTGCTTTAATCCCTTTGCTACTACTGACCGTAATGCTTCAATATCAACCACTATTCACCACCTCCATCAAACACACTGACATATTTTAAAGTGTAGCAATACACCCCTGTAAACTCGCTGTTTTCAAGCTCATCACCTATTCGGTATTCCTTGCCGTCATGAACGATTCTCGCACGTTTTAAAGCGTCTGTGAGCGGGTTTAACACATACAATGCCCTATCCTGTTGCGTAAGTGTTCCACCGCTCTGAAAGACTTTAGAAGCCCTATGAGAGATTATAGCCCCCGTCATAGTTTGCTTTGTTTCAGCACCATCTACCCAGTCACCAGAATCATCATAATATCCATCAGCAGGAAAAATAACGGTAAAGGTAGTGCTATATTTTTTTATGAGATTATCAAAGTTAAAATATTTCGGCATACGTTTACTCTACTTTCCATGTGATAGATTCTACAAGACCACCAGTATCAACAAGAGGATTGCTGCTTCCTTTTTGTTCAACAGTGTACGGGTGGTTCGGCGGGGATGATATTTCAACAATCTTGCCTTTTATTGCGGTAGCAAACTGTTGCCCGCAAAGATCGAGCATATCATCTACAGACATAGCACCAGATGCAACTTGACCGATTGCCCGTTCAGTTTGTTTCATGATTCTGTCGTTCTCCGAATCAAACGTACTACGCAGGAATGATCTTTCGGGAATTTTTATAACAGTCGTGCTGTCTTTAAGATGCAAACCTTGACCATGAAGATACGCACGCATTTTCGGCGTTACACGAATTTCACAGCCATACTCATGGATTCCTGCAAGCCAAGCAGATTCACCTTCAAGCGCGCCGATTGTTACCGTTCTCGCTTTCATAGACTTCATATTCGCTTTTATTTCTGGAATGAAGTTTGAATCAACTTTGTATTTAACACCCATGAATACACCTCACTTGTTTCATTTTCGTGAGGTCACGAAAATGATTATTTCCATCGATCTTGTGCTGCAACAAATCTAACAGGACTTTTTACATACGCGCCAAGCAGTTCATATGCAGCGTCCCATATCATGCCAGATTTATTGCTTTCACCGTAACTAAGCGACAGTCCCTCGATACTTTCCGATACGACGCCACTTTGTATACTGCCGATTTCGGCAAACTTTATCATGAAAAGTTTTGCGCAAGCCGGAAGTTTGTCAATATCGGACGTATCTATTGTTGTATGATCTTGAATCCATTCAAGCGCGACGTTGATTGTTATAACGGTTTTCGCGTCTGTGTCAACGCCAAGATTAAGAGCCGCTATCTGTTCCGCTGTCAGCATTTTTTCTACCTCTCTTTGTTTGAGGTTTTTCTTCTTCCTTTGTCGCTTCTTCCTTTGCCACTTCTTCTGCTTCTCGCGCCGCTTCTTCCTGCATTCTTAGGATAGCAGCAGCGTTACGCCTTTTCTGATTCCAAAATGTGAGTGAAATAATAATCCCTCCAATACAAAAAGCACCTTTAAAGGTGCTTCGTTTTATTTTGTCCCTTTGTGTACTTGTTCTGTTAGAGCTTTTTCAACGCTCCATCCTCTTTCGTTTAATCTCATAAGCAACGTTTGATATTTTATACCAATTTCGTTAGCCCACTGCTTAACTGTTTGCGTTTTGCCGTTATACGTTATAAGATGACTGCTTCGCTTGTTGTTGGCTTGTTCTATCCTCGTTGCCCAACGGCAATTTGACGGCTCGTATTTCCCATTTACGTCTATCCTGTCGATAGATAAGCCCTCTTTATATCCACTCACCTTGCTCCATTCTACAAACGCCTTTGGGTCATGCCATTCGTCGCACACGCTTATCCCTCTTGCGCCGTAGTCTTTATAGCTCTTTTGGTTGATATTATAGCACCTTGACATCATAGCGTCCCAAATGGAATAGATTTTTTTGCCAGATAAGCCGTGCTTCGCGTTTTTGGTTTCGTAATTTCGGCAACCGCAACTTTTGGAGTTCCCGCTCAAAAGATTTTTGGATGCCGTTGTCATTTCGTTCCCACAATCGCATTTGCACCGCCATATTACACTGCCGTTTGATGCTCTTAATTCCGTTTTCTCTATAACAACAAGTTTACCAAATCTCCTACCAGTCAAGTCAATGTATCCCATATGTTTCCCATTACATATCCCTGTCAATATAATAAAAGTTAGCGGAAGGGCGGCAGGGATTACCGCCCTTGTCGTGTAGCTATCACTATCCGCTATCATTATTATACTATATGAGTTTTAACTCAATATGAACGCAATGTAAACTTAAGTGGACTGATTCAGCTTATGTCTGAGCATAGCCATAGCGCACTTCTTGTGATCAGTCTTGAGTGCCCAGTTGCCCGGAGTAGCAAGCATTGCATTTGTCGGATAGTAAATACCAGACGGATATGTTGCGCTTACGTTCCACGAAAGTCCTCTGGGGTGTATAACCATGCAACGACGGTTAATAAGCACGTCCTTTGCGGCGAGCTTGTCACGGTCAGTCTCAGTGCCGACGAAGCCCTGCGGAGTGCCATCCTGACGAATGAAGCAACCCTGACCGACGAAATAGGTGTCGTAAATCGGGTTTGCAATCGCCTTTACCTTATCGTCCTTTGCGAGAGTTTCAAGGCAGTGTGCCTGATACTGTGCAAGGTTAGCGTCTGTAATGGTTACAGTGCCGTTTGCGTTGTCCTTTGTCCAGCTGTAGTAAGGCAGACCGTCATCAACGATAACGCGATAGCCAAGATATGTTTCAATCTTAATCTGGAGTGTTGCGTCATATTCGGTCGCAATATCCTGATTCTTCTGAAGCTGTGTATATGTTGCAGAATGCATGAACACAACGCCGAGAGAATTGTAATGATCGCCCAGAGCCTGTTTAGTATCAAGAGCCGCACCAACACTAATGTTTGCAGCAGCACCAGTACCACCAGAAATGTCGTTTACGTGAGCTTTCAGCGCACCAGAAGTCGGGTCAAGAACACCTTTGAGAACAGACAGATAAATAGCCTGTTCCTTTTCAAGCCACCAGTCAGAAACAAGGTTGGCTATAGCAGCCATCGGGTCTGAGCCACCGAGAACGTGCGCAAGGTCTGTTGCGCCCCACGCTTTCTGTCTCATAAGCAGAGTAGCGTTTGCAGCGTCAGTTGTTACGTTGCTTACTTCAAGAGCGGTTTCGGAGAATACATCATCGTCACCGCCGAGAGCATTGTAGTGAGGGAGAGTAATAAATCTACCACCCTGCGGAGTGCCGTTAATAAGTTGCGCTACTGTTGCGTCAGAAGTGGCAATGCCGCTTCTAACGAGCATAGAAAGCGCGGTTGTTCTGTCTATTGTGTACTGAGAAAACTTGCTCGGTACTACTTGCATATTTGCATATACGGTGTAATTATCAGCCATTATTTTACCTCCAATAAATAAAGCACCTCATCGGGTGCTATGTAATGTTGTTCTCATGTGTCGATATTCAAATCTTTGAACACCTTTTGAATTTTCGGAAACTGAATAGCAAAGTAATCAACCATTTCTTCGTTCTGTGACCACCCGATATCATCAATCACGCCACTGCTGTCTTGCAATCCGCTTTCACTGAAAAACGCATGAATAATTTCATGACGCATTGTGAGCTTTTGCTGTTTCTCACAGCGCTCTTGTGTTTCTTCCTCCCAACCGGGAAAAGACTGGAATTTTCCAATGCAGATAATATGTTCTATTGAATCACAATATCCGCATAATCCCCTTTTGGTAAATTCGGTGTCCTCTTCATAGTCTTTGAAGACTATTTCGTATTCAGCTCCTAAAATGTTCGCTTTCATCATTTAACCCCCGCCGCCGCTTTGAGCTGTGTTGCGAGTTCGGGGTTCTCAATCTCTATCCGCATTTGTTCCGAAAGATTGAATTGTTCTTTCGTATACGGATTTTTGCCACCGTTCAGAGTGTTGCCCTGTTGCGGCTGTCTTCCTGCGTCTTTAAATCGTTTTGTGACCTCTGCATTTACTGCTTTGTCTACTGCGGAAGTAAACAGTTTCTTGAAACTCTTTACTCTATCGTTGATTTCTGTTTCATCCGCTCCCATAACAAAATCTACAAGAGCCAATGACATATCACTGCCATCATCAAGACCCGCTTCTTTGATAGCTTTCACTGCATACAGACGGTTTTCCTTGTCTGTAATAGCCTTTTCTCTCTCGGCGATAGCTTTTTCCTTTTCTTCGATTTCGACATTTCTCAATTCTTCATCCGTCAGCTTTTCTCGCTGTATTCTTTCGAGCTGTTTCTGCAAGTCTGCGCTTTTCTTGCGCTCCTGTGCCATAGCTCTATCGAGACGGCTTTGGAGAATCTTATCAAGTTTGTCATAATCAATCGGTTCAGCTTTGCTTTCAGGCTCTTGTTCTTCCGTTTCTGACGGCTTTTGTTCGGTGGTTTCATCAACAGGAAGCGTTTTTACAAATTCATCGTATTCTTCCTGTGTAATGCGCCCATCAGCAAGCATTTTCTGTATTTTTTCAAGATTCATAGTTTTACCTCCGTTTTTGTCCGTATAGAACAGTATGGATTCACCATATAGATGAACCGTAAAAATATATGCAAAAGAGGACTAACCTTATAGATCAGTCCTCACTTTACCTTATAAACAAAAAACGCTTTGCAAAGGCAAAACGTCTTTAGGAACTCCTTCTGCTCATGGCAGACGAGCTATTATTTATATCATCGTAACAAAGGCAGAGGGATTTGAACCCACCATCTTTCGATTTTGGAGACCGATGTTTTACGTTAAACTATGCCCTTGTTTGTCACGATGAATAGATGTAATAATTTCAATAATTATCCATTCTAACACATTATACCACAATAACTTTCACTTGTCAAGAGTTTTCTGGAATATTCTGGACAAAAGTCCAACGGGATATAAAGGAATCGAACCTCTGCTACATGGTTAACAGCCATGTGCTCTGCCAACTGAGCTAATATCCCGTGTGACAGAGCTTTCTGCATGATTGACATTGGAATCACGCTCTCTCCGTACTCTGTCGGAATACCTAATCTGTACTCACGTGCCCGCTCCGGAAACGGGGATTTGGTACTGACGATGGGATTTGAACCCACAACTCCATGATTAAAAGTCATGTGCGCTACCAATTGCGCTACGTCAGCATGAACAGGGCGTACAAGATTCGAACTTGTTTGACGTGGGTCAAAGCCACGTGAATTGCCATTATTCTAACGCCCTAAACGGAACGTCTTAATTTCACCGTTCCGTCAAGAAAGGAAAGTAAATATGGAGTAGTTTATCGACTTGCTCAGGTCGAGTTATTTAATACCAATCATAAAGAAAATCTTCTAAAGCCTGTATATGATTCAATGCCTTATCATCTTCTCCATGTTTCTCATGATACAAAGCAGTTTCAACGGCTCTGTCTATCTCTTCTTGCGCGTCTTTGTTGCTGTGATATTTCTTCCGCAATTCAGAGATTTTCTGTTTGATTTTCAAACTTTTAATTTCTGCCATCAAAACACCTCATTTCTGTTTGCTTAAAAGTTTATCCCTATATTCAAGCGCTTCGTCATAATCTGTAATTGTTTTCACTTTAGCAAGGTCTTCAGCACTTGACAACTTATAGGCTTTTGCACCATTCTTTTTGATTACTGTTTCGATATCGTCGCTGTTCTTCATCATGACAAATACATCGAATTTCTTTTCCAGTAAATACGGGTCACTTACATAATCAGCATTAAACGGCACTCTTGCAACAGGCACATAACCGCACTGCTCATAAGCATTTACAAGGAATTGACCGTAGCAATCCATTTTCGTGCCGCCGTTTGCTCTTGCGGTTATAATCAGATCGTTTACCGCGCCTTTGGCATTTGAATTGCTATTCTTGAATACAGCCGTTATATCTCCGTCAGGCTTTACAGCTACACCCGCCATTCCGTCCTTTGAAAGAAATGTTTTGTACTTTCTCAAATCTTTCATAGGATGAGTATCAACACAAGCACCATTTCTGTTTGCTTTCTTTGCCGTTTGAATAGCTTCATCAAATTTACCTTTGCGGATTGTGTCTTGTAGTTTTAAATCAGTTATTCCATTATCGTTCATCCGCTCCCGCAAACTATCTTCCGTAGCAGACTGAACCATATTGTATTTTGATTCGATTTTATCAACACTCTGTCCTGTTGCTTTGGCAAATTCTTCAACAGTCATGAGGTTATATTCCAAATAACAACGGCAATTGCAATCATGAGCAGCTACACCGCTTTTACTTGGTGCTTTTGCTTTCACACCGTCGCCCAAATCAAACAGTTCACCAACTCTGACAGTAACGCCCTCCATTTTCATGTGGTTTGCGCCATTTTTGCTATAGCTTGTTCTCCAACCGTGTTTTGTACGTCTGCGCACTTGCGGACGGACGCGATTATCTTTCATCGTTCGCCATGTTGCCGCATAAATCAAATCACTGCCTTTTAATTTACTGTCGAGCCGTTCGGCGCAATCCATCATTCCGCTTTCTATGTTTCGGTGTGATTCTGTTCTGACAATGTTATTTGCTTTGCTCATACTCACGCCTACACGTTCCGAAATGCGTTTAGCCATGCGCTCATATCGATCCCCGTTCATCAGACCGATATTCAATTCCTGCTGAATCTGATAGATTATTTCCGCTCTATGCTTTTGCATGACTTGTGGCAAGGTCAGCTTGCTTATATTGTTGTCTACAGCCTGTTTTAACACCTCTGGACGAACGGCAAGGTTTTTACTCACCCCCGCAACGTTTTCCGCTGTAGTGGCTTGTACGACCGTCTCAGACATTCCCTTGTAGCATTCCTCATAAGTCTTGTTTACAAGGTTCATCATTGTCTTTTTCAGGTCAGGCGTTATGCTGTCCACATTCTCTACAATCTCTTGTAGAAACTTTGCTCTTTGTCTCTTGCTATCAAGATAAGTCATGTACAGCCGCCCATCTTCATCGGCGTACTTCTTATACTCTTTGGCAAGAAATGCATCAAGATCATCCATAAGAGAGTGATATATTTCCTGTATTTTCTTTTTAGTGAGTATTTCCCGATTTTCTTCAATCCTGCGTATGTCATGCAGCATTTTCGCAAGACTTGTTTTCGATTCCGGCAATATATCACCTCCATATGAGCAAGTATTCAAGAACAACCCGTCTACGGCTCTTTAATTCGCTTCGTTGTCCTGCATATCATGTGATAGCCAGTGCAACTATCAACCTCACCTACCCGATTTCTCAGCGGCTTCGGCTGGACGGTGCTTTTCAACTCGTCCACGACAGCGATTGTATCCGCGCCCCCGGTTCTTTCTTCGGGGGTTGTTCTTTTTCCTTGTGATTATATTATACCTTTTTCGCGGTATGGATTCTATGTTATTTTATGAACACTTTGTAAATCAGTGTTCATAATTTGTCGTTGCTGAATTTGTACAAGTCACTTTTATCCAATCTGACGTATCGCGTATAGGCGTATTGGTTATAGTGACAGGCTGACCATGAGGACAAGTCAGGCAGTAAGCAGTGTTATCATACTCCGACGTTTCTGTAATTGTTTCACGAATCACCTTGCCGTCTTTGTCATACTCACGGATAGTTTCTTTAATTGTGCGTTTAATCATATTCCCTCCTGCTTCTTTTGCTCGTCTTTTTCGTCTGGCTCATCTTGTTCATCGCCCGAATCATTAAATCCCTGTTGAGCGGCTTCATACAACGCCATGTTATCTTCCTTTTCAGCGTTTGCCATTTCTTCCGCATAGTCTGGATCGTCAACTTCTGGAATAGCAATCGCCCATGCCTGTTTCTTAGACAGTCCTGCGGCAATAAGAGCCTGTGCAGCTTGCGCATTCTCCAAAACCTCTGTGGGGAAATTTCTCTTGAAATCCATAACCACTTGAAGCGGGTCGAATTTGATTCCTTTTTTCGCCCAACTGGACGAAAGCAAACGCCACATATGAATAGCAGCATCCATCATGCAACTCTCAAACATTGCGCTTTTCGTTTCCAACTGGTGCAACCGGAATTTCAATGCTTTTCCGCTTGAACTACTGAACAGGTCTTTGTTAAGGTTTGGCGTTTTTGAGAATCTGTATATGTTATCCTCTAACCGTTGCAAATGGTGTTCGGAAAAAGCATCGTCTATGTTCTTCGTCACCCACTTTACAGGGTCATTCACTACATTAGAGCCAACTTGTGGAATAATAAGAACTCCGCTTTTCTGTGCTTTAGTTATGACTTCATCATCAACATTCACGCCGACAACCATCAAGGCATGAACAAATGCTTCAATCTCGTTGGAGCAGTCAGACACAGCGCGGTCATAGCCGTCTATCAGTTCAAGAACCTTTTCAGCATCTCCCATGCGTTCAGCGTTATTTGCTATGCCTTGCAACGGGCAATAGTCAAACATATGCGGACGTGTTTCCATCTCCGCCAGAGAGCCTAAATCGCCCTTGTAGGTGGTTACGTTCTTATCATCGTAAAACTCTACTATCCATTGCTTTGTATCGTTTATGTCAGAGACCTCATAATACCTGACAGCGTATTCCGGCTCTGCTATCTTTGTATCAGAGAGAATAATAGTTTCATAACCGGGTACAGGCATTACCCGTTCCATGCCCTCTTTGTCGATATAGAACAGTCTGCCAGAGTATCCATAGATACTTGCATTCTTTGTTATTTCCATATCAATGCCGAACATATTGTTCCGTGTCGTGAAGTCGGTCAATGCTTCTGCGGCTTTATCCACACCTTGTACACCGCCTGTGGATTCTTCCGATTCATCCGTTTCACTGTAGCTGTATGAAATAGGCTCTCCTGCAAAGTATCCTGTTTTGAAATCTACTATCTCACTGAAAAAGTCATTGTTTATTCTATTATTGATCGGGTTTTCTTCTTCATAGCGCGGTTGCCTATCGAATATCGGCACACCGCCATAGATCGCCTTGTATCTGTTATACAGACGGCGGTTGTAAAGTGAGTTCGGTCTATGCTTTTGGATAATCTTTTGCAGAATCTCTTTTGTTATTCCGGTTTCGCGAATGGCTTCAAGCTCACCTGTGAAATTCGGATATAGCTCCATCTCGTTTCTTGTCATTTTCTCACCGCCCTACCGATTTCATTCACCGATTTTAACCGCAAAATTATCCCACTTCTTATATGCGTCAAAATAGTATTCATGTTTATCCCCGTTGTATGTCACTTCGTAGTACATACCATCAAACAATGTAGTGGACGCAAGAGCCTTGCTGTTTTGTAATGTTTTACACATCCAAACGATAAACACATCATCAGGCGTAATTTGCGCTTTGTCTGTTTTGTCAAGGTGCTTGTTAGCATACTCAACAACAGCATTCTTTACCATCTTGTAAAAATCTTGTTCGTTCATTTCTTTCTCCTTTTTTTACTTGCTTTGTAATTCGGTAATCCCCTATCAAAAAATATGCGTCCGTCTGGCAAACGGGTAAGTCCGCACCGAACGCACACATAGTTCTCGAATGCTTTTTTCCATATATGGTTGCACATAATTAGAATCTCTTTCCTGCTTTTACTTCTGCCGCAAGTATTTCGTCATTTAAGGCATATCTTAATGCGTCTATCAAGTGGTTGTTCTCATCCACAGGTATTGCCATTGCATTGCCGTATTTGTCCTCTTTCCAATGGTATTGCTCAATCTCATTTTTGAAATTTTGGCAATGTACATCAATTACGATTTCATAGCTTTGCAGCCAACGTATGCCACGGTTTATGCTGTCTGCTCCCTTTACCGCTCCAACTGCTTTAATATTGTTTGCAGCAAGAAAATCTATCGTTTTAGGTTCTGCACTATCGCATATGAGATATTGATTTCCACAGAAGTTTCTGCATACCCTCAATAATTCATCGTCATTCATTCCCGCTCGATACCATTCGTCATACACATATATCTTTTTGTGTGCCTTGTCGAGATGTACTTTTATCAATGCGTTCGGGTCATCAGAAAAACCAAAGTCGCAGCCTTGATGCACTCTATCAAAGTTCGGAATCTGTTCTTGTATATTCTCAACACGCCAATTCTTGAAAATGACGTGTCCAAGCACGCCCCAATTTCCTAATGTATAAACGTTATAGAAATATGGGTCTGTTTCATCTTCAAGTAATCGTCTATCGTCTTCGGTTAGGAATATGTTATCCTTGTATGTTGTCTTGACAATTAACAAATCCCTATCTTCATAGACTGTTTTATCGTCCTGCCAACCGCCAAAAAAATCCTTGTATATAAAATGTGTTTTGAGTATCGGGTTAAAGGCTAAAATAATACATTTGCTTTTTGGCGATCGACCACGCAGACGTTTCTTTAATTGCAAAATAGCTTGACGTTTAACCTCTGTGGCTTCTTCCACAAAGACACGTTCAAGCACACCGTCAGCGGGTGTTATACTCTTTACCTTTTCGGGGTCATCCAATCCAGTGAACAATATCTGTTTTCCATTCAGTTTGTTGGTGATAACCATATCAGACGCATTAACCTTGAAATACTCTTTAAGTCCCATTCTTGATATGGCTTTGCATATTTCGTTGTATACGCTCTTTCGTATCGTTCTGCCAACGTTACGGCACACAAGCCAGTTAACTCCCGCAAGGTTATCTAACACAATTTTCTGACATATAAAAAAACTCTTGCCGGATGAAGAACCGCCATAGAATATTTGCATAAACTGCGGTTTGTCAAGATACGGCATATATGCCGGATTGATTGCAACCGATATATTCATACCTTAATCACGCTTCTTCCATGTCTTCCGGTGTTGCCGCCCTTATGTTTATGTTGATTTCCTTATCCTCTGTCTCAACATTAACTTTATCAGTCCATATACCATAGTTCTTGCCGAGCATTTCAGCAGCTTTGTTTGCGTCCGATACCTTTGTAGGAATTTCAACAATCTCCGCTTTTTCTTTTTCTACTGTCTTCCGTTCTCTCTTGCCCGTATCTGGGTTCAGCACCATCCCAGATACTTTTTCTTTTATCGTGACAACAACACTCTCTTTTTCCTCGCGGCGCATTACCCTTGTGTAGTATTGTAATATTTCCTCTATCGTTGCTATTGCGGGTTGTTGTAGACTTGTCAACAATTCATCTTTATATTTCAAAACCTCAACATTTTTCAGCAGCCTTGAACCTTGTGCGTAAGCAGAAGATTTGCTATATCCTGCGGCAAGAGCGGCTTGTGTGGCATTATATCCATTCTTGATAAGTTCCTGTACAAATAGCTTTTGCTTATCAGTCAGTTTAGTTTTATCGTTTGCCACGCCCTCCCCTCCTTTGTTATTACCAAGTAAGTTCTATCTTTTTCTCGTTTCTATGTAATTTCATTATCTGCGGTTCTCCACTCGTTGCGGGTATCATCATTTTGGCAAGAGCATAACCGCCATATTGCAACCACGGCACGGAAGATATAACAACATATTGTTTGTATGATATCTTGTTATTGAATTTATCAACAAATATCTTCATCGGCTTTGTTATAGCTCCCTTGTGTGTATGCCCTACTATAAGTCCGTCTATGCCGTCTATTATAGTTCCGAAGCGTTCATTTCTGTTTACGGCTGCGCCAGTGTATATGCCACCACCCGCGCCGTGAGTGAGCGCTAAACAGTATGTGGGATTTGTTTTGCCGTCTCCGTTTTTATCTCCCATACAGATTTTTAAAAACGCTACGTTTTCTCTGTATATATCTTCAAGATCAAGTTTTGCCATAATATCATACATAGGGTCATCGTCCGCGTCTTTGCCACTTCTCTTTTCGTGATTACCTCTGACAGCACAAAGAATGCGTCCCGCTTCTGCTAAAGGTTTAAGCATTTCTGCCATTTCCTTTTTCTGCTCAGAGGGACGCATTGTTTCTTCAAATATGTTCGAAACACTTGAACGGGTAGCGTTGTTAATCAGATCGCCACCGAGTGTGATAAATACATTGTCTTGCTTCAATACATCTGCGCAAAACTTCTTCCATTCTCCGCGTAAATGTTCCCTGCTTCCTAAATGAACATCTGACACGGGAATGATAAGCATATCCTTATTCATTTGATAATTATGAATTATCATATCAAAATCTGACAGCATATAATAATACCTCGTTCAAATGTTTCAAAGCGACGCATTAACGCCGCTCTCTTGTGAAATAATAGAAGAATGGAGTGTCCAGAATGGCAATAAATAACTTAATGACGTATTGCCCAATGAGCATATTAAATAATGCAATTTGATTATCGAATATCCATCCAAACCCAAACCCGAAAGCAATAGTAATAAAAATCGCTGTATCTACAAATTGAGATAACATTGTACTTGCGTTGTTTCTCAACCATTTATGTTTATTGCTCTTGCTTTTAAGTTTGTGGAATATGTGAACATCCAGATACTGACTAACAAGGTAAGCCGATAGACTGCCCACAACGAACACCCAGTTCTGCCCCAATAGCTTTACATATGCCGCTTGCATTTCAGAATCGATATACGGCGTGTAGGTTGTAATAATAACAATGAGTGTTGCTATCACCTGACCGATAAAGCCGTATCTTACAATTTTGTTTGCTTCACGTTTGCCCCATACCTCGCCAACAATGTCCGTGATAAGATAACACACTGGATAGCAGATAACCGCTCCTGCTATCGTCACTGCATTTCCGAATAATGTTATCCCAGTATCAATGACCTTGCCTGTTATTACGTTTGAGATAACAAGCGATACGATAAATACAATTGTTAGCATATTTAAAGATTCTTGCGTCTTCCTCAAATGTTATCACCCTTTGTTACCTTGACGTGTAGGTGAGTGTTGCTAAATGCTTCAATCGTAACTTTCGCTTTTGACGGTCTGTAACTCCGCAATTCATCGTAAATATCTCTTGCAGCATCTTCAATTGTTAGGCTCAGTCCGCTCAATCTATTAAGAAATTGATCGAGTTTGATGTAGTCCATATAATACTCATTCGGGATAAACTCAATGTTTACAATCGCCGTATAATAATCTTTTCCGATAGGGCAGTATAAAACGATTTGTTTGTCTGCTTCAATCAAATTCACTTGTTGCGTGTTCTCTATCAAATGTCAACAACTCCTACTGAGATATTTTTGATATTTTATCCACTCTTTGAGAGTTAATAGCTCAATCTCTCTTTGTTTGTCTTTCCGTGTTCCATGGTTTTTCGGCGTTATCATTTTCATTTGTCCGTTATTATAAACGAACAAGCTGCCAAACCTCCGACAACTCAGCCACGTTGTGCTATCGACCGAATAAAATTTGTATTGTGTAACTTCTTTTGGCGTGAATCCCAAACCATGAACTTTTACTCCGTTATCATAGGCGTATTGCACCATCCTCTTGATAATAGGGTATTCATTGCGTTTGATATGCTTAATAGCAAATCCCCCGATTGCTATATAGTCATAATCATTCACAAGCCTTTTGAATTCATCCATTCCTCTTGATTTGTGCCACACCGGAACGGCTTTCTTCCCCGTCTCTCTTTCTATTTTAGTTCGTATGCGCCTTACTTCTTCATACCCAACAATAACGTCAATATCAAGCTCAAAATAATGTTCAACGTCATTCTCGTTTATGAACGATATATACTTGTTTATGTAGTCATCCCAATTAACTTTGCCTTTCGCCCCGTTCATGAATGTAAATGCGCCACTGTCGAGCAAAAACAAATCAGCACTTTTAATTAAAGGTTTCTGAAAAGGGCAAAAATAATAAAAGCTCTCCAATAAATACGGGACTTGTTTTAAGTGCGGTCTTGTACTCTCGTATACCCCGCTTGTTCCTGCAAGACAGAGTTTCATAATTCAAACTCACAGCCGCACGATGGGCATTTTGTTTTCTTTGGTTCTTTTTCTTTCGGTTCTTTTTCAACAAAAAAATCCTGTAAATCTTCATCAGACACTGGATTCAATAAGTTATCAAGTTCCCAATCAGCAAAAGCGGTAAGTTCAAGATCAAAGTCAACGTCTTGCAAACTCTCCATTTCTTCTTTGAGCAGTTCCATATCAAAACCAGTGTTAGCATTGATTTTGTTGTGAGCAATTGCATAGGCTTTGCGTTCACTTTCGTTAAGATGGTCTAACCGAATGCACAACGCTTCACTATGCCCTAACTCTTTTAATGCGATATACCGTCCATGCCCCTCTATAATTTGGTTTTCACTCCCTGATATCGCTATCGGGTCATTATTCCCGAACTTCATTATACTGCTTTTGATTTGCTCAATTTGTTCTGCCGTATGTTTTTTTGTGTTGTTTGCATACGGTGTTAAATCCTCTACTTTTATTTTGACTATTTGCAACAATATCACTCCTGTGCCGTTTTTTGTTGCAAACATTTACCCCTATATACGCTACCGTCTCCCGCCCCTGACATTTCATAGCGTTAACACCCTTAAAACCGAAAAATAATCATAAGAAAACCCCGCCGATATCTTCGACAGGGTTCAAGAAAGAGAGAATATGAAAAACAAATTATGTTTATATTGTTATTCCACAATAACATTTTATCATATTATTAACTTTTTGTCTATTGCTATTTTTCACAATATTTCATATTTTTGTTTTATTAAACTTAGATAATACGCCATAATACATACGGAATAATTTTTGCTCAGACCATACCGTTGTAGGATATAATTTTTTCATGACTTCTACGCATTTTTTCCACGGCAAGGCATTATAGAACCTCGCTTTTATCATCTCCTGTTGCGCTTCTGTGAGTTGTGCTTTTTGTGAAAGGTCTTTGACAACCGTCCATTTCTTTTCAAGCTCATGTTTCTTATCATCAAGTTTTTTGCTTAGTCTTTCCGACTTTATTATGTATTCTTCTATGACATTTTTTCTATCACCGCCGCCACGGGGCATATCGGTAATTGTTTGTACTCTCGGTTGCGTCATTTGTTTTAGTTCCGAAAGCCGTTCGATAATGCTATTTATATCACGCCGCAATTCAATTATTTCATCCAATTGTTTCACTTACGCCACCTCTTTCATTTTCCTGTGCTGCCAAAGCCGTCATTACCTCGTTCTGTTGTTTCGAGTGTGTCCACAACCTCAATTTCTTCTGGGATAACAACAGGCACTATAACAAGCTGTGTTATCTTATCTCCTGCATGAATCCTATAAGCAGAACTGCCGTGATTGTACAGCTTCACAACGATAGAACCCGTGTACCCTTGATCTATAACTCCTTCGCTTACAATTCCATGTTTTACATTCAATCCGCTTTTGCTTTTCAACATCCCTACCGTTCCTTGTGGCAGTTCTACATGAACCCCAGTGTCTATGGTGGTGTATGATTCTCTATCGAGCCACACGTCATAAGGCGCACGCAAGTCAAGCCCCGCGTCGTTCTTGTAAGCTCTTAATGGCATGAAAGCAAATTCGTCCAACTTAATTCTCATGTTTAGCCCTTTCTTTTAAATAACAATTTTCATTTTTCCTGCTGATTTTATTGTCACGTTAACCCAATCTTCTGAATCATCATGGATTTCGTGATATATCTGTTTAACCCATTTTCGATTATCGTTTTTCAACACTCCGTTTTTTACCATAGCGTCAAGAATGAATTTCTGTGCACTCTGTATGTTATCTACGTCTCTACGGATTGTGGATTCATAGAAGTCTATCAATATATCACACGGTTCTGTGATAGGCTCTAACGTGTGTTGTGTCAACGCTTGCTTAATATCCCAACCGATAGCTTCTTCAATATCCGCTTTGAATTTTGCGCCCATATATCTATTTGTTCTGTTTTTGGATATTACGGTATTGAGAGACGGCAGTTTTCTTCTTATGGCGAAAAAATATAGCAATCGTATCACCTCATCGTTTTATGTTTCATTACGTCACATATTCCCTAATCTTATTTAACGCGCGTTTGAGCGTTTTACTCACTTGAGATTGATTTGTGTTTAATTTTTGAGCAACTTCCTGTTGCGTCAACGGTGGATTTTTGAAGTAAAGCATATTAACGATAAATCTTTCTCTATCATTTAATTCATTTATTGCACACTTCAACGTTTCTCTTATTACAAATTCATCCAAAGTATCAGTTTCATCTTTAACGGTGTCGGCGAGAATCTGATTGTCTTGTATCGGTTCTTCTAATGATTCGGCGCGTATGCTTTTCTTCCTCAGACAGTATCTTATCTCGTTTTCGATACAACGTACAGAATATGTAGAAAATGTATAGCCTTTGCTTTCATCAAAACTTTTAGCCGCTTTTATAAGTCCTATGAAAGCAATTGATTCTAAATCATCGTATTCCATTCCAGTGTTGAGATACTTTCTTGCAACATATCGTGCGAGGTTTAAATTATCTGTAACAAGACTTTCGTCATACATTCTCAATATCCTCATTGTTCAAACAAATGATTTTAAAATATGGCAGTACTTCTATGACTTTGCAAAACTCAACCCATTCATCAAGTTTATGATTCTTTCGTGCATGGTACATATTCAAAAGAACTTCATAATTGAGCTGAACCGTTCGACGCTGATTATAGGATGCAGGAAGAAGCTGGATAAGCTGCCACCAATAACGCTTATCTTTGGTTTTGAGGTATCTTCTTCGATAGTAGTTAAGGACGTTGATTATCAACCCCATAAGATCGTCAGCATCTACTCTGATGTTAGGTGCGTCATTAAGAAAAATAGCATCTCCTGCGTCATTATTAGTCATATTTAGTAAATGCTCATGACTAAAATCATCCGACGTAAATTCTTTATCCGCTATCTTATGAATAGTTGAGCATGAATTCGCAACTGTTCCGATTTTGTATGTATCGTACTCTTTCCACCAGTACAGCGGTGCTGTTATATCCATAGTTACATTAATCATGCGAAGGTACTTCCTATGGTCTGTTCCGGCTTTTCGGAGGTTCTTCATGAGCTTCAAATCATTTTCACCGATACAATATTTTTCTCTTAAACATCTATCGTTGTCGGCTGCTGGATTAGTCCCCGGTGTTCCTATCGAGTACCATCTGCTATCACTTTTCTCCCATGAGTTCATTGGATTCCTCATACCACGAATAGCAGCTTCCCAACCAAAGACTTCAATGTTTTCTACTTTAATCATTGTTTTATCCTCTTAAAACTCTTTTGCAATTTGCGGGGTCTAAATCAAGTTCTCTTGCTATTTTATATGAGCTTACGGCAACATCAAAATTGGTCATTCCGTGAGCATTTCCGTAACAGACAATACTCCGTGCGTCATTTATGGAGTATCCTATGCTCATAAGGTGCTTAATCGCTTTCTTTCGTGTCATTGCTTTTCATCCTCTCAAAGCATTCTTTTGTGCCGCAACATTTCTTTTTGGTGCAGTCCAAACATATTTGCACCGATTCATAGTTTTTTTCTTTGCGTTTTGCGTGCTTCTTTTCTTTGCTTAATATTTGCGGTTGATTTGCTGCGCGATAGTATGTATTGCGTGTTTTAATCATTGTCGTTCTCCATAATCTTTCCAACATCATACCCAATCTTTTTTAGCTCATACTCTGCGGGGTATGTATCATCCATCAAAAATTTTTCTTGAAGTTCTTTATATTCCTGCTTAAAGAATTTTCGGAAGTTTAACAGTTTCTTGCAGGTGAAGCCATAGTGAGCATACAACGTATAAGCAATCATTGCTTCATAAGCTCTATCCCACGCTTTCTGTTGTTCCACTATTTGACGGTTAATTTCAACCGTCATTGCTTTTTCTTGTTTATTAGTTAACTTCGGAGGTATTTTCACTTTCATGGTGTCTTATCTCCCATATACAGCAAAGAACATTCCACACAAAAACTCTATCATGCGGTTCGTCGGGAATTTCTTTACCACAGCAAACACATCTTTCAGCCATTTATTACACATCCTTTCCGCATTTGTGAGGATTATCAACACAATACATACTCCCGCACATCGGGCAATTTTCAACGCCAACGTCACCGCCCAAAGCAATTCTTATGTTTTCAAGAATCCCTATAGTATTTTTGAGATTCTCCGCTCCCACATGATCATTTTGCTTTGTTGCTGTCTTGTAATGGATTTTTGCTTTTTTAAGCTGCTTTTCTATGTAAGCAAGTTCTTTTTCATGCTTTCTCATTTCCGCTCCTTTTCAACGCATTTCGGATTTCTCGCCATGTGTATTTAAACCACAATTCATAGGCTAAACATCCATTTGTTTTTCTCACCGCCGTTGCACATTGCATTTTGTTGCTTTTTGCGCATTTTTTACACGGATAATCAGGGAAGTTCTCAGTCATATATGCGTACAAATCCTCAGCATCCAGTTCTTCTTTTATTTTTTCGTTCATTTTTATTCCTTTCGTTAGTTGTCGGTCAGCCCAAGCAATTTCTGCATATCAAGATATTCCGCTCCTGCCTTTTTCTTTCTTCTGTTCACTCCTTTCACATTAATGGGATGGCAGCGTTCTATTATTCTGTCGTATATTCTGCCGCACCCTATTCCGTCAGGATTTTTTATTTCATCTATTGTGAGGTTTGTGGTTATTATCATAGGCAATCCCGCTCTGCTTCGGCTGTCAACGATATTCCAAACCATTTCTTGCATAAAATCGGTTTTACGTTCTGCGCCAAGATCGTCAATAACCAAAAGTGCAAATTTATTAAGGTTATCTATGTAATCTTGCTTCCCCTCATACATTCCCTGTAACGTATTCGTAAGCCTTGCAAAGTTAGTGGCTAACACGGGATAGCCTTTATCAATCAAAGCATTTGCTACTTCGCAAGCGGCGAATGTTTTTCCTGTCCCTTTTTCTCCCCACAAAAGCAACCCTTTACCTCGTTCTTGCATCTCTTTGAAATTAGCGACATAGTTTTTCATTGCTTCTGTTAAGACTTTGTTAGCCATATCATCGTTTTCAAACGTCCAGTTTGCCATTTTGTCGCCCTCTGGAAATCCTACACTACGCATTTTTTTGACTTGTTCCTGAAACTCTTTTTGTTTTATAGCTTCTTTTTCTGCTTTTTCTTGTTCCTCCTTTTTCCGCATTTCGCATTTGCAAAGGCAATATGGACGGCGTTTCTTGCCAAACACCTCTATTTCTGTTTGTTTCCGTGTGTGACAGTTCCCGCAGTATAATAGACCATCTTCTCCGATATAGTCACCCTCGTTTCGTGGTATAACGTGCCCTGACCTTTCGATCATGTTCTCTATTATGCTTTCAAGAGCCATTGTCTACACTCTCCTAAAAAGGCAATTCGTCTTTTGCATACGGGTCAACCGCTATCCCGCTACCGCCTTTAATATAATATTTGCCGTTTTTCAACTCATATTCTTTTCCGTTTATTGTCTGCGTGTTGGTTTGTGTGTTCTTTTCTTTATCTTTTCTTGCCCAGTTTCTTATTGTCGCAAGGTGACTTTTATATGTTTTTCCCGACTGTGCTATGTATCCGCTCAACCGTTCTATACGTTCCTTATAGTCTTGCGGAAACTCTGCTTTGAGCTTTTCCATATCATTGTCTGAGAGCAAAACATTTTTGTATTCACCATATTTATGACGGACTTCTTTTTCCTCTTTTTTGGGTTCTTCACGATTCGTGGCACGATTCGTTAGCGTATCGTGGTACGATACTTCATTCTCATTCTCATTATCATTATCATTTTCATTTTCATTTTGAATTTCATTATTTAAGATTACGAGAATTTTCTTTACGGTCACGTTCAATGATTCTTTGCCGCTTATTCCGTTGTACACAAATTGAAGCAATGACTTATCTTTGACCTTTGCCAACTCTTTTAATAAGCAATCCTCAACAGGTTTGCCACCTTTGATAATGCTGTGACGCAAAAAGTTTTTTATAGCAATTTCTTTTGTCTGTGTCGAATACTTTATCATTCCGTATTTGCTTTCAAATCTGTCAAGCAATACATTTATAACCTCTACGCTATACCCTATTTCAAATGCCATGTGTTTGGGATTTATTGCGTATATACCAAGCTGTGTTGTATGCGGATTCGTGAGAAGATAAAGCATGAACAGCTTGTCTTCTGGCGAAAACATATCCATGACTTTTTCGTCATTCCAAAAATCCACATCTACAACCCTTTTTATTCCCATGCTTATTCACCCTCTCAAAATAAAAACCTTCGGAATATATCAAGGTTGCGGCTCGATATACCCCAAAGGCTAAGGTTGCAGTTATTCATCTTAGTCGTAGCCAGACCGCAACTTCTAACTACAACCTTGTAATGAAATTATACCAAACACTTTATTAACATTTCTTCGTTATGTTATTACTTATTTGTAAATAGTTTCATTTCGTATCACCTTAAACGTCAATAACCAACTTCTTCGAGCGCGTGTTCTATTTGTTCATCGGTGAACCCCTCGTATTCGAGCTGATTATACAACTCCGTCCGTGACATTCCCATAGTGTCAAGATAGTTTTGTGCGCATTCTGTAGCTTCTGCAAACCAATCAGCGCCGCACTGATCCGCTCCGTAGGTGGCTTCTTCTTTGGAATATCCATCAAACTCTAACTGAGATATTAAACCGCTGTACGAAAGCGGCACAGTCTTAATATACATTTCCGCGCTTTTGCGTGCGTTCTTTTCAGCAAGCGTTTCTTTAACAGAAAGTTCAACGTGTGTTTCCTGTTTTACGCTCTCGCTTATATTTGATTCTGCTACTGTCGATTCTGCGCCATCAAACCATAATATTCCCACTATGCAAGCGGCTGCAATTAACGGTGCGCACTCAATCAATGTTTTGAAATTCTTTTTCATTTTTCTCTTCTCCCCGTTAAGCCTGTTAGGACAGCCTACAATCTTCTCTAACGCTTTGTAAGCGCATTTCTCTTCGCCCTGTTATTTGTACCTGTCACGCATTAAATACGTCCACACGCTGTTCTGATGTATCAGAACGGCAAATCCTCGTCATCTTTTATCTCTTCAAATTGCGGCGCACTCTCCTGCTTAGTGTTTGCCGAATAAGATTCAGGCGTATACGCTGCTTTCTGTGTTGTTTCTTTCTTTTCGCCAGTGAATTGTGCCTTATCTGCCATTATCTCAGTTATATAGCGTTTTTGACCGCTCTGGTCTTCGTATGAGCGCACATTGACTGACCCCTCAATCAAAATAAGATTTCCCTTGTCAAAGTATTTGGTGATAAATTCCGCTGTCTGTCTCCAAGCAACTATGTTCAGAAAATCTGTTGCTTTCTCGCCGTTCTGAGACTTATAATCGCGATCAACGGCGATAGTGAACGATGTCACGCTTGTTCCACTCGGAGTTGTTTTTAACTCCGGTTTTGCTGTAAGTCTTCCCATTCCAATCCATTTGTTAAGCATTTTCACTGCCCTCAACTTTCTCTAATAATTCTTTGATACATTCGATACATAATTCTTTTCCGTCATAATGATACAACGGTGCTTCGTCTCCGCATTTGTCGCAATAATAACGTGTTACGGAGTAGTTCGGGCAACTTTTGCCCAAACAAGGTAAACCGCAATCCACGCATTCATTCACTGTTTTTTTCATTGCTCACTCCTTTAGCTCAATGAATTTGTAACGTTCGCTTCTTGTGTTTAAGTCCTCTACATTAACAATGCACAGAATCCCGCCTGCCCTTTCGCCCATTAAAATTCCGTCGTCTATTTCGTATATGCAACCTTTACGGAAATTCGGCACTAATGTCCATGCGTGATTAGGGTTATCCTCAATACACACCACTTTCCCCGTGAAATATATCTTCGGCTGTTTACTTGTCAACACCGAGGGAAACATCTTATCCACAACTGCTGCGATTGCCGCTCTTTCGCTGTATTCGTCTTTATGGTAGCGTTTTACTTCGACTTCACGTGCAACTTCTTTGCCGTGTATAAGTTTTGCCGTTGTTCCATCACCCTTTGACGTGATAATTAACTTGAATTCCTGTTCACCTTCTATCAGTGCAAGGTCTTTTTCATAGAAATACAAACCATGATCGTTTTTCGCCTTGCCGCCGCAATTATGGAAATTCCATCGTCCTTTATCAAGTTGCACAGCGTAATCCCAATGAGCTACAGAGTCTTTTATAACCCCTACAATCGTCCCCGTGTCTCCAATGCTCAGTCCGTCACATGCATAGCCAATATTCCTAACTCTGTCTCCAACTTTAAACTTACTCATTTTAAAACCTTTCTACGGGAGAATAACCGCTCCCGCTCGGTTAATTAGCTTTAATCTTTTCTACCTGAGAGAATTTGAAGAATGCCGCTGTCTTCATAAACATTGAGGATTTTTCTGTTTCCTCATGCGTTTCTTCGTTCTCAGCCATCTTGCTTGCGTGTTTCCAAATCGTGATTTTTATATCTGACTTTTCTCCTTTCTTTACGCTGTAGCCCATTGACTTCCACGCCTGAAATGTATGTATCGGTTCGGGCATTTCTTCTCCGTTCACCGTTACCATGTTCAACTTACCTGCTTTTACAAGGTCTATGCTTGTTCTGTAGATGATTTCTGCGTTTGTCATGTTGTATTACCTCTCTTTCTTTGTATCTATATTATACCGCGTGAGAGGTATTGATTCTGTATTATTTTGTAAACAAAATGTAAATCACTGTTCACAAATTGCCATAATGTTTCATGATGACGCATTATAGATATGACTTGCCAACAATAGCGATAAATTCCTCTCGCGTGTGCGTCTCTTCATATTTCTTTTGGCAGATTTGTTTCAAACTCAAATCAAGCGATTTGTTGAAATGCACTCCATAATCAGCCATGTTATGCCAATCGGCGCGTAGATAGACACCAAAGCCGTTCTCATCTGAAATTTTTCTTCTTCCCGCACCAAAGTAAATATGATGGAAATGAAGATTTTCGTGGCTTCCAGTTATAAAACATTCTTTTTCGTTTTGCAAAATGCTTTTCTTCATCGTTCTCCCTCTTTCCACAGGCTAAGCATTTCCGCAAGCTGATCTGGCGTTCTTGTTTCTATTCCAACGGCTTCGCAGTCCTGCACAACGTTTTCTATGAGCCGTGACATTTGCGCCGTGTCGTATGTACTGCTGCCGTAATAGAGAATTACGTTTGTGCAACCCTCTATCTTGCTCGGCATTGTTTCCGTCTGCCATCCTATGCCATTACCCGACCACTTCTCACATAGGCTTTCAACTGCAACATTTTTCACACATACAATTTCAGATACACCGCCAATTTCTTTTATAGTCTTGCGGTATATTTCTTCTTTTGTTACATTCAGCTTTTCGGCAAGTCTATCCATAAGAACCCATGCATAAGCATTTGCGTCAAGACTTCGCTTTTCGCGGAATTTATCAATCTTAATTTTAAGTTTCTCGCAATCGTGCAATTCATCATATAGATTCATTGCGTGTTGCTTCTCGTTTACTGTCAAACTTAAATTTGCTTTCCCTGTCGAAAAATCAAGAGTTAAGCCGTTAATTTTCCCCGTCAGTTCTATCATTTTTATCTCCCTTAGTTTGATAAGTCGGCACAAATTCGCAAGTCAAAAGCAAGAGAAGCAACCAAAGAAAATTATAGTTTCCGCTCAGCGTAACAATGCCGAAAACGAACGCCAAAACAGATATGTACGCAAGCAATCTACAAATTACTGATACAATTACTGCTTTCATTCGCTATCCTTCTTTAACACATATCCATGCGCTTCTGCGTTAATTTCGTCAATGCTTTCAAGCCTGTGAATGATGGTATTGTTCTGCCTTTTAATGTCTTTCAGCAGTTCGATGATATCATACAGAGCTTTTAACATTTTCGCCGTGTAGTTCATTTACTTACCTCATTTCCTATTGCAATTTTCTACATCACAGAAATGTTTTCGCCAATCTTTAACGGCATTGTCAAAACAATCAAGCACCATTTCCATTGTTGTATCGCAAAATACTTGCTTGTATTCTCCCGCGCCGTTATCAAAAAATATCGCTTCATTATAATCTTCTCGGCGGCGGTCGTTCGTTTCGCTGTCAACGGTCATTCTTTTGATAAAGCATTCTCTTAAATCATCGATCTGCTTTTTGTAATCGGTTATTTCCCGTTGCATATCCTTGCAGTTACAGCCCATTCAATCACCTCGTTTCCACAAAAGTTTTTGACCACAATTACCACAATAATTTGTCAACCTATCAACAAATATCACTCCACAAGTAGGGCATTTCCCCTCCCACCCTTTATAGGGTAGCGGCTCTTTCGGAATCTGCTTCTCCACCGCTTCTTTCAGCGTCATGCCAATTTCAAGTTCAACATTTGCCATAGCTTCTTCAAGTATCTTTTTGCCGTCTAACTTTATTTCCATTTATCCGCCCTTTCTCATTGATATAACACTTTGCGAGCGTTTCCTGAATTGCTTCTTCATACAAAACATCATTCAGTTCATCGGAAATTTCAATTCCGTTTTTGATGTAGCGTTCAAGTTTAACATTGTATAAGCGTTCTATTTTTTCGTACTGTGTCAATGTCGTTTCACCTCACAATCTCGTTAAATCGGCTTGTACCACACTGTTTGCTCGTAAATCGTGCAATACTGCATAATGTTTGATCTGCCCGTTGTCATAAGACAATATATACTGATAGGGATAAAACGATATATCATTGTAGTTTATTATGAGATGTTCCGGAACTTGCCTTGGAATGCCCATTATGCCTTTCGGCAGCTTTGAGCATTCGCAACACATATCCAAGTATTTTTTTCTATCCATTATTCTTTCGATTCTTTTGTGATGATAATGCATTTTCCGCGCGTTGCCACTTTTAACGGCTGACGCGCTTTTTGTATATAAGCATATATCGCTTGATACGCATTTTTAACTTCTCTCTGGTCGTTGTATTCAAGGCATACATTCTTGTGATCAGAAGCAAGAAAATCATGCGTTGCAGCAAACTCCATATTGTATTTAGATTTCTTTGGACGTGATTTGAACTCCACATTATAGCTAATTCCTTTATACATTTGTCATCTACTCCTTTAGCCTTTAGGCAGTGTAATTTTTATAAAGCCACTTCTACCCTTAACTTTCTTTTCTCGTGTAACACAATACTTTTCGTATTCGTCTGGGCAATCCTTTTTAAATTGCTTTTCGTCAAACTCCGTTACCGTTTCGGTTATCGGTTCTGAACCGTCAACTCTCGTAACTTTAACGCCGTTTACGGTAGTCCAACTCTTTACATCGTGCTTTTGCATTGCTTCATAAAGTTGCTGTTTAACTCGTTTGTAATCTTCTTCAAGTGCCTTGTATTCTGCTATCTTTCTTTCGAATGCAAGCACTTGATTAGATAAAGTTATAACTTCTGTTGGCTGAAAATCCTCCTCAGACAAAAGCGGATTTTCTTTAAGCCGTGCAAGGTCTTTTCTGAACAAATCCAGTGCGCTATAGATTTCAGCGATTAGGTCAGCGTAATCGTTCAAATCTATCTCAAACACTTGCAGTCTTGAAGAATCAAAAGTTTCGTTCAAATCTTCTGGTCTGTTATACACCGCCAACTTACAATGAGAGTATCCGTATTCTTTGGTGTAAAGAAGCAACTGAACAAGATATAATTTGTAGTCGTTTACGTCTTCATAGATATGTGACGTTGACTTGATTTCAAGAATTTCATCTCCGTTATCGCCGTCGCAGTGTAGCCGCAAGTCACCAGAATATTTGCGGTTCGGTTGGAAATTCGTTGAATAAGTCTCGTTGATATAATCTCTGATTTTGCTTTCGATTTTGTTTCCATACACCGTGTAACGTGTTGGAATTGATTCGATTTCTTTAAGTCCTGCTTTTTCAAGAAGCAACGTGTATCTTGTTTTGAATGGGCTTAAATTCATTATCGCTCCCACATCGCTGCCGCCGATCCATGATTCTCTGTCTATTGTTACGTCGTATTCCATTCAATCACCCCAATTCCGCAAGAAGTCTTTCAAACTCTTCTGCCGTTGTGTGTGTCGTTAAGCTGTGTTCTTTTGCATATGCTGTCGCGTCGATACCTTTTTCTTTCAGCTTGGCAATAAGTTTCTCGCGTGGCGTTGCCTGTTTCGGCTTCTGCGTGTACTTTGTTTCTTCGCTTGCTGTCTGATCGGGGTCATCACCTGTAGAAATCTTGTAGGCTTTCATAAGGGCGTACTTATCGGAGTACGTCATAGCCTTTCCGCTACCTTTGTCCTGTGTGTCAATGCCCTCTGCAAAAGTGGTTGTTTCTATGTATTCGTCGGGCTTATCTACATTCACAAACCGATACACTGTTTCGATTCTTGTCATGAATGTTGTTTTCTTTGTGGTATTTCCATTGTACGTGCTTTCACTTTCAAGCATATTGCTTTCAAGGATTTTGCGGCTTACTGGATAGCTGTACACGCCATATTTTGCTTCAAGAGGTTTTACAGCGTCCAATACATCACGTTCAGACACCGCCTTGTACGATGATGTTTTGGTCTGCTGAACAGTGAGATTCTTTGCTACTGTCTGCAATTCTGCTGTAATAGCGGACATTTTTTCATAAATGTTTTTGATACCATCCATTTTTATATCCCTTTCTTATTCATTCGTTTCTTCGATTATATAAAACGAAAATCTATCGTTATCGTTGTCACTGTTTACAATGTTGATAAAATCAGCCACACGCATAGTGTTCATGCAATAAACCTCGCGGTCTTCTTTGTCAATTACATATACGTCCTTTTCTTTCCTGATTTCGTCCATAGCCTGAAACCCGTAAATGTCTTTATAAATCTTCATTTGTTACACCTCTTCCTTTTATCTTTTGGGCAAAATACTCTGCCAACAGTCTGCCGTTATGTACCTCTCCGCTTTCCACTAATCGAACTATGACTTTACGTTCATTTCTCACTCACTTCACTCTCCACTATGTTTCTAAAAGTTTCCCTCGCCGCTTTTGTCCGACCGATACGGTCAGCAAGTATTTTCGACGCATTATCAATAATCTCGTCCTTGTGCTCGGTTACCATTTTGTCAACCGCTTCAAACACAAGATCATTAAGCACAATTTTAATTTTTTCGTCCTTGTTCTCGAAGTTCCAATATCGCCGAGATTTCCCGATAACAGCACTCTTGCATTCCTCGTATAGCCTATCAATTATCTGCTTTTCCGATGTTTCGATAATGCGTTTTCTAATTCCCTCATCATCAATGCCTACCGCAAACTGTACTATGTGTTCCATATCAATTCCTTTCTTCATCCCTCATAAGAGAAAACATTTTTTCATCGGGAACGCTAAATGCGTTCTGCAATCTCTTCCAGAACTCCATTGAACCGCCGCGATCCCCTCTCTCAATTGCGGAGTATGCAACTCTGCCTATGCCGCATTTTTCAGCCATTTCCGCTTGATTTAGATTCATTCTCACGCGCAAAACTTTTAGGTTTACACGCATATAATCATCCTTTCTTTAGCCTATCTCATCAGTCGCGTGTAGCTAATCACGCGAGACGGCATTACGCCGTTTCGACTGTTATTTGTATCTCAATTCGTTTCTAATAAGTCGCGCTTTAAGAATATAGGATTTTACAATTTCCACTTCTTCCGGCGTGTTTTCAAGTTTCTGCGCGATATGGAGCATTTCTATCGCTTCATTCGTTTCGTCTGACAAGCTATATGGTGTATACGGCTTTGTGCCGTCTTTTCTAAACGGCTTCTTATCATTCTCTTTGTTCGCTTGATAAAAATCTTCGAATGCAAGCCTTGCTACCAACTCCGATAAGAATTTCCTGTTGCCGTCTGTAATCTTGTTCATGTGTTATCACCTCCAACTTAAATGTTTCGTTGTGACGCATTTTATTCATCATCATCAACTACATATCCTGCGCAATATGACTTGTCGATCTTTCTCGCCTTTGCAAGTGCTTCGTCAAAGCTGTCTGCTCTGATAATCACATATTCATCTGCGCTTTTGAAAATCTTCCATTTCATTGTTTTACCCTCCAATTTCGGACTTGTGACCGTACAACTTTCGTTGTGTGCATTAACGGCGTTGCCGCCGCCACTCTGCTTTATACCTCTTCGACGATTCCGCGATAACCGTAGCTTGTTTCAAATTCAGCCCACGATTTCCGATTGCTTCTTGTGTACCAGTGTGGAGTGTAGGTAAAGTCTCCATCTTCGTCCACCAGTTTCTTCAATGCCTGTCTAATGCAATTTGCTTTTACGGTGTACCATGTTCCCTTGATTCTAAATTCTTTCATTTTCTTTCTCTCTTTCTGCGGTTTGTTTTGTTCTTTCCTTGTGACTATATTATACCGCATTTGAGGTATCGTTTCTGTATTATTTTGTAAACAGATTGTAAAACCGTGTTCATAATTACATACATTTTGTTTTAAGAGAGTTCTTCAATTACTCGCTTCAATGCGTACTTGCCATTCGCGTTCAACTGACGTTGCCAAGCATTGTTCTGTGACGGCGCGAATCGAAATCCGTTCTTCTTTAGCACGGCTCTTGTATCTGCGTCTGGCTTTTCGCCAAAGAACAACTGCAAGCGCATGATCTCCGTATTCTCCACCACTCTAAACAAATCCGTGCTATATTCGTCAGTCTGTTCTTCTGTATCTTTTGCGGATTCTTTCAGCCGTTCAAGCTCCGCGATTCTTGCCTTTGTGTTTCTGATTTTCGCATTGTTGTTTGTCAACTCATACGGAGGGAATGGAACTCCCCACATGCTCTCCTTGATCGCTTCATCGAGTTTTGCCGCCTTTTCGTCGGTATAGTCCTTATACCCTTTAAGCGTCTTATTCTTTCTGTAATAGGCGTTTACGGCTTTCATTTCTGCCTGTAATTCTTCTGCTTTCTCGACTTTCTTTTGAAGCTGTTCCAATGCGTCAGCATCTCCCGATTTAATGATATTTGAACCTCTCGCAAGTCTTTTGATTCTCTCTGGAATCTGCTGAATTTTATTGTATAACTGATAATGATTATCTTGCGCGGCGTTCTGTTTTTCTTTCTTTCTCACGG